>ENA-OQMY01000005-OQMY01000005.1-human-gut-metagenome-genome-assembly--contig:-NODE-5-length-107298-cov-6.635834_pt1 | contig 107298 bp, 97 predicted proteins | sample MGYA00242623_ERZ504868 | MGnify/ENA primary metagenome ERZ504868 (study PRJEB26092, sample SAMD00036386) | human gut metagenome | host: Homo sapiens | study: EMG produced TPA metagenomics assembly of...
GGAATGATGGCAGCAAATGTAAGCTGTGTATCTGCAAAAGGATCGGATGAGGGAAAAGTGATCAATATTTATTCCTGGAATGATGAGTTCCGTCAGAGACTGGAAGCTATTTATCCGGAAGTAGAGTCCACTTCCAAAGATGGTACAGTTACAAAACTGAAAGATGGTACAGAAATCCACTGGATCGTAAATCCGAACCAGGATGGCGTATATCAGCAGAAACTGGATGAGGCACTTCTCAACCAGGCTGATGCAAGTGCAGATGATAAGGTAGACATGTTCCTTTCTGAGACAGATTATGTGTTCAAATATACAGACAAAGATGCAGATGTTGCAATGCCTCTTACTGATCTTGGCATTGATCCGGACAAGGATCTTGCAGATCAGTATGATTTCACGAAAACAACAGCTTCTGATGCGGATGGAGTACAGAGAGGCGCCACATGGCAGTGCTGCCCGGGTGTCCTTGTATATCGTCGTGACATTGCGAAAGATGTTTTCGGTACTGATGACCCGAAAGAAGTTGGCGAGAAGATGAAAGACTGGGATACAGCTAAAGAAACAGCAGCTCAGCTGAAAGAAAAAGGATATTATACATTTGCTTCTTATGCAGACACTTTTCGTTTATATGGAAACAGCATTGAGAATCCGTGGGTAGAGTCCGGTGATTCTGTGATCAAAGTAGATTCAAAGATCATGGACTGGGTAAAAGATTCCAAAGAGTGGCTGGATGCAGGTTATCTTAACAAAACTGTAAAAGGTCAGTGGAACGATGACTGGAACAAGGCAATGAGTTCTGAGTCCAAGGTATTCGCATTCCTCTTCCCGGCATGGGGTATCGACTTTACTCTGAAACCAAACTGGGATGGAGCAGAAGGTGACTGGGCTGTTACAAATCCTCCGCAGGAATACAACTGGGGTGGCTCTTACATTCAGGCTGCAACAGGAACAGATAATCCGGAACATGTCAAAGATATTATCCTGGCAATGACGGGAAATCAGGATAATCTTCTTAAGATTTCCAAAGAATACTCTGATTTTACAAATACAAAATCCGGTATGAAAGATGCAGCTACAAATGCAGATTTCGCATCTGATTTCCTTGGTGGACAGAACCCGTTTGAGTATTTTGCACCGGTTGCAGAGAATATCAAGATCGCACCGCTTTCCGCATATGACCAGGGTTGTGTAGAGCTGATCCAGAACGCTTTCAGTGATTACTTCCAGGGTAAAGTAGACTTTGACAAAGCAAAAGCCAACTTTGAGACAGCTATTCAGGAGCGTTATCCGGAGATCACAGAGATCCAGTGGCCGGAATAAATACCACATGAGGATAATTGTTGATGCTGCAGGATCTTTGGATCCTGCAGTTTGCTGGAAAGGAAGAGCATTATGAAGAAAAAGAGCGTTAATTACGGAAAATGGGGATACATAGTTTATTCTTCCGTTTTTTGTGATCTATTTTATCTTTTCGCTGATTCCGCTGTTTGATACAGTGAGATACAGCTTTTTTGAATATTTCCGTTCTGGAATCAAGCAGATTGGTCCTAATTTTATAGGACTTGCCAATTATGTCAGTCTTCTGCATTCTGACATGCTGAAATACGGACTGAATACACTGATCCTTTGGGTGATCGGATTTGTTCCGCAGATCGTTGTTGCACTGGTGCTTGCATGCTGGTTTACTGATGCCAGGCTGAAGCTTCATGGCAAGCAGTTTTTTAAGGTTGTAATTTATCTGCCGAACCTGATCATGGCATCAGCATTTGCACTTCTGTTTTTTACCATGTTTTCCACAAACGGACCTGTAAACTCCATTTTGTGTTCACTGGGCTGGATAAAGGAACCGATTGATTTTCTGGGCTCTGTTCTGGGAACAAGATCATTGGTAGGTTTCATGAATTTCCTGATGTGGTTCGGAAACACGACCATCATGCTGATGGCAGCAGTAATGGGAATCAGTATGGATGTTTTTGAAGCATCGGATCTGGACGGATGCAACAGCATTCAGCGTTTCTTCTATATTACGCTTCCACTGATTCGTCCGATTCTTTCCTATACTCTGATCACTTCCATCATCGGTGGCCTTCAGATGTTTGATGTACCGCAGATCCTCACAAACGGACAGGGTAATCCGGACAGAACATCCATGACACTGATTATGTTCCTGAACAGCCATCTGAAGAGCAAGAATTATGGTATGGCCGGAGCATTGTCTGTATACCTGTTTATTATCAGTGCAATCCTCTGCTTCTTTGTATATCGTATGACTAACGACAATGATCCGGACGGATCTAAGAAAGCAGCGAAAAAGAGAGCAAGAGCAGAAAGGAGAAAAACAAAATGATGAAAGATAAGACAGCCAGCAGGATCAGAAGTATCGTGGCACATGTGGTACTTATTATTCTTTCCTTTATGTGTCTCTTTTTCTTTTATGTACTGATCGTGAATGCGTCTCATTCTCATGCAGAGCTTCAGAAGGGATTTTCTGCTCTTCCTGGAAAATATTTCTGGAAAAACCTGATGAATGTTGCAAATGACGGAAGCTTTCCGATGTTCAGGGGAATTCTTAACAGTATTATCGTGTCCGGATGCAGTGCAGTATTATGTACATATTTTTCCTCACTGACAGCATATGGTCTTTATGCCTATGATTTCAAGGCAAGGAATGTAGCGTTTACATTTATCATGGCGATCCTCGTCATGCCGACACAGGTAACTGCAATGGGTTTCCTTCGTCTGATCACAAAGATGGGATTATATGATTCCCTGCTTCCGTTGATCATTCCGTCTGTTGCGTCACCGGCCGTATTCTATTTTATGTACAGCTATCTGCAGTCCTCACTGCCGATGTCGCTGGTAGAAGCAGCCAGAATTGACGGCTCCGGAGAATTCCGTACTTTCAACAGTATTGTCCTGCCAATCATGAAGCCGGCAATCGCTGTACAGGCGATTTTTACATTTGTAGGCTCCTGGAACAATTATTTCGTTCCTGCTCTGGTTATCCAGTCTAAAAGCAAGATGACTGTTCCAATCCTGATTGCAACACTTCGTGGAGCAGATTATATGAATTTTGATATGGGTAAGATTTACATGATGATCACAGTTGCCATTGTGCCGATCATTATCGTATATCTCCTTCTTTCCAAGTTTATCATCGCAGGAGTGACACTTGGAGGCGTAAAAGAATAACAAAAGGTAGCAGGTAAGATATGACAGTTAAGAAATGGAAACACAGCGGAACAAAGAAACACAGCATGTCAGACCGTGAAATACGAAACGGTCTTCTTTCGGAAAAAGTAGCAGAGGAGGGTATTGTACTGCTGAAAAATGATAAAAAAACACTCCCTCTGAATATTTCCACGAAAATAGGTTTATACGGCGCCGGTGCGGGAAAGACAGTGAAAGGCGGAACAGGTTCCGGTGATGTGAATAACAGAAGTAACATTTCTATTTATCAGGGATTGAAAGAAAACGGTATTCAGATCGTAAGCGAGAAATGGCTGGCCAATTATGAGTCAATATACGCAGAAGCACGCAGGGCATGGAAAGAAAAAATACTGGAAGAAGCAAAGTTTGTGGAAAATCCTTTTGATGCCTATGCGGAAAATCCCTTTGCAATGCCGGAAGGCCGTGCAGTCACAGCAGAAGATACTGTCGATGCCCAGACAGCAATCTATGTGGTAAGCAGGATTTCCGGTGAGGGAAAGGATAGGCGCAGGGTCGAGGGAGATTATTATCTGAGCAGACGGGAGCAGGAGGATATCCGGTTCCTTGATGCACAGAAGATTCCTATAGTACTTATCCTGAATTCCGGCGGTCCGGTAGAACTGACAGATATTCTGGAAGAAACAGAAAATATCTGTGCTGTCCTGAATATTTCCCAGCTTGGACAAAGAGGCGGACTTGCCCTCGCCAATGTCCTTCTGGGAAAGGTAACTCCAGGCGGCAAGCTGACTGCAACATGGGCCAGAAGGTATGAGGATTATCCGTGTGCAGAGGAATACAGCTATCTTAATGGCAAGCTTGAAAGAGAAGAGTACAAGGAAGGAATTTATACAGGATATCGTTATTTTGATACTTTTGGTGTAAAACCGCTGTTTCCGTTTGGATATGGACTTTCTTACACAGAAATGCAGATACGCTTCCATGGGATGAAAACATCAGGGGATGGCGTTGAAGTTGAAGCAGAGGTAACGAATACAGGAGAAACTTTTTCGGGAAAAGAGGTCGTGCAGGTCTATGTGTCTCTTCCACAGGATGAATCAGGGAAGGAATACCGTCGGCTGGCTGGCTTTGCAAAAACAAAACTTCTGAAGCCGGGGGAAAAAGAACTGCTGAAAATCGGGATCGACAGAAAGACACTGGCATATTTTTCCGAAGAGCAGCATGCCTGGATTGCTGAAAAAGGTTATTATGCTGTCTGGGTCGGAAACAGCATTGCATCGCTTACGCTGGCTGCAATGCTTGAAGTGCCGGAGAGTGTGATCCTGGATAAAACGAATATCCTTGAGAATCAGACTGATATTACTGAAGAAGTTTATGACCGCCAGAATCTTTCTGCCAGAACTCTGAAATGGAAAGAGAAGGCAGAGAATGAGAAGATTGGAAGATATATCTATTATCCTGAACCAGAGAAGAGAACAGAATGCACCTGCCAACCGGAAAATAAGATTCCTGCAAAGGATCTGCTCCCGCTGTTTTATGGAAATATTGCTGGAATCTCCAGTAATCTGGGGGCGGCAGGAATCCGTGTTCCTGGTTCTGCCGGTGAGACCACGGCTGCTCTTTATGAGCAATATGGTGTTTCCCCACTGATCATGGCCGATGGGCCGGCAGGACTGAGACTTCAGCAGAATTATGAAGTAGACAGAGAAACAGACACAGTATATGGAATCGGTGTCCTTGGATCTCTGGAAAACGGATACCTGAGAACAGATGAGACTCACGAAAACGCAGACAGATATTATCAGTTCTGTACGGCATTTCCGGTTGGAACTGCACTGGCTCAGACCTGGGATACTGCCCTTGTGGAAAAAGTTGGAATAGCAGTGGCAGAAGAAATGGAAGAATTCCACATAGATCTCTGGCTAGCACCTGGTCTAAATATTCAGAGAAACCCTCTGTGCGGCAGAAATTTTGAGTATTATTCCGAAGATCCGCTGCTTTCCGGAATCATGGCAGCAGCCATGACAAAAGGAGTGCAGAGCAGACCTGGCTGCGGTGTTACCGTTAAGCATTTTGCCTGCAACAATCAGGAAGATAATCGTATGGGCGTAGATGCACAGGTATCAGAACGTGCCCTGAGGGAAATTTACCTGCGTGGTTTTGAGATTGCAGTTAAAGAAAGCAGACCGGTGGCAATCATGTCTTCCTATAATTTACTGAATGGTGTCCATGCTGCAAACAGTGTTGATCTCTGTACAGCCATTGCCCGAAAAGAATGGGGATTTGACGGTGTGATCATGTCAGACTGGAATACAACGGTTCCGGAAGATGGAAGTATTCCGTGGAAATGCGTGACAGCAGGAAATGATATTATCATGCCTGGTAATGCAGCCGACGCAGAAAATATCCGAAAAGCTTTTGAAGACGGAAAGCTTTCGGAAGAAGTTGTCAGAATGTGTGCGGGACGTATTCTGAACCTGATACACACACTGACAGCAGAATAAAAAAAACTATATAGTAGTGAAAAACTTGCCTGAATTCAATTTTCGATTTATCATTGGATTCAGGCATATTTTTTGCAGATGTCGCGCAAGGCAACCCGTTTTAGGCGGAGGATCCTGCAGGCAGTTTTTTATATGCCGTGAAAAGGAGAATACCATGAATATAAAACGAGCAAAGCAGGAGATCAGAGATTCCATAGAAGCATATCTTTCAAAGGACGAATTCGGTGAGTACCGGATCCCGGCGATCCGACAGAGACCGATCCTTCTTATGGGCCCTCCGGGAATCGGAAAGACACAGATTATGGAACAGATAGCAAGGGAATGCGGGATTGCTCTTGTTTCCTATACCATTACCCACCACACCAGGCAGAGTGCTGTGGGACTTCCTTTTATTGTAAAAAAGAATTATGGTGAGGAAGAATTTTCTGTCACGGAATATACCATGAGTGAGATCATTTCGTCCGTTTACGACAAAATGGAAAAAACAGGTCTGAAAGAAGGCATCCTGTTCATTGATGAGATCAACTGCGTATCTGAAACACTAGCGCCGATGATGCTGCAGTTCCTTCAGGGAAAAACCTTCGGAAACCAGAAGGTGCCGGAAGGCTGGGTGATCGTCACAGCAGGCAACCCGCCAGAATATAACAAATCCGTCCGGGAATTCGATGTGGTCACTCTGGACCGTATCAAGAAGATCGATGTGGAGGCAGACTTTGATGTATGGAAGGAATACGCCTATCAGCAGGGAATTCATCCGGCGGTGATCTCCTATCTGGAGCTTCGCAGAAAAAATTTCTACAGGGTGGAGAATACCGTAGACGGAAAAATCTTTGCCACAGCCAGAGGCTGGGAGGATCTTTCCCGTCTGATCCAGGTTTATGAGATCCTTGGAAAAACCGTAGACCGTGAGGTGGTCAGTCAGTACATTCAGCACAGGATGATCGCGAAGGATTTTGCAGGCTATCTGGCTCTTTATTATAAGTACAGAACGGACTATAAAGTGGAGGACATCCTGAAAGGAAAGTGGGATCCCATTACTCTGGGTAAGATCCGCACAGCCTCTCTGGACGAGCATTTGAGCATTGTAAGCCTTCTCAACGGAAAGCTCAGCGAGCTTTTTACAGAATGCTATCTTACCGATGCCTACCTCACGAAACTGTATGATTATATGGTGTACTTCAGAGAAAATCAGGACAGCCTCACAGCAAAAAATCTCATGGAAAAAGCAGAGGCGGATCTTGAAAAGGACAAAAAGAGTGAGCTTCTTACAAAACAGCAGGAGCGTATACAGAAACGTGTTGTGTCATTTTTTGAAAATGCGTCCGGATTGAAATCAACCTCGGGATCAATTGGATCGGAATCAACCGGATCAGATAAAACCGGATCAGGTTCAGAGCTGGCAGGAGGCGGAAGTGCCGCAGCAGAATCGGAAGTTCCATCATCAAACCGGAACTATGAGTTTGTGAAAGCCCTCTTTGAATCCGAAACCGAAGCCTACGAAAACCGAACCGACGAAATATCCTTTACTCTTCAGAACGTTTTCGACTTTATGGAAGCTGCCTTTGGGGACAGTCAGGAAATGGTGGCATTTATCACAGAACTGAATGCCAACTATTATAGTCTCTGGTTCATTCGGGAGAACGGTTCTGACCAGTATTACAGGCATAATAAAGGTCTTCTTTTTGACGACCGCCAGAAAATGCTTCTGGGCCAGATGGAGGAAGTGGAAAACATTCTCAATAATGGAATAAAATAATATTACTGTTCACTCCGTTCTCAGTAACACGCTTCGCGATGCACAGAATTTATGCTAATCGCATAAATTCGCGCGGTATGTCTCGGGTTTTCTGTGACCTTCGTTCACAAAAAACACCTCGCGGAATATTACCAGTGGACAGTAACAAAATAATATGTCTTACCAATTTATTATTTACTATTGATTAAATTGGGGAATTATCGTATAATATTTACTATAAAGGTCCGGAAAATAGAGAGGGCAAATAGTCAAAATGCACAGACTGGCTGAATGACTACAGAGCGATCATCTGGTGCAGAACTGCATGATGACTGAGAATGGTAAATATCCACTTGTCTATATTCCGGGATTTTTATGTAAAGGAAGGCAACACAATAATAAAGGAAAGCGGCCGAAACGGACGACATGTTTACAAAAATTACAGAAGAACGAGCATTTGACGGAATATTAGCGCAGATCATAGAAAATATCCGGCGGGGAGAACTGAAGCCGGGGGACACTTTACCTGCGGAACGTGTTATGGCAGAATCACTGGGAGTTTCCAGACCTGCTGTCCGTGAAGTCCTGCGGGCACTGGAGCTGATGGGAATTGTCACAACGGTCCGCGGCGGAGCCAACTATATTACCGAGAATATGGATCAGTGGCTTTCTGCACCACTGGCCCTTCTTTTTCAGCTGAATAACAGCCATGTACAGCAGGTACAGGAACTTCGTTCTGCGTTGGAGCAGGAGGCTGCGCTTCTTGCAGCCGGGAATTGTACGGAGAAGGATGCATTAGATCTGCGTTCCATCCTGGCACAGCTGGAGAGCTCAGAGGACGAGAAAGCCCGTGCAGGTCTTGATAAGAAGCTTCATACGAAGATTGGCAGGATCGCAGGGAATCCTATGATCTACAATGTCCTGGATGCGGCAGCGCAGCTGACTGAGGAGATCATTTCCGGCACCCGAGCCTATATTATGCAGAAACATAATTCCGCTCTGGAGGTGGATGAGCAGCACAGAAGGCTGGTGGAAGCTATTATTTCCGGAGACCGGAACCAGGCGGAGAAGCTGATGCGCGAACATATGGAAACCATTGAGAAATATATACTGGAGATTGCGCAGCAGCAGGGGGAGAACAGCCTTGTATTTCATCGCTGATCCACCTGAAAAAATTAAATAAAATTTCAGTAAAAATCCCGTCAATCTGGTAAGACCACTATTGATTTTGGTAAGACCACGTGCTATAATAAGGGCTGTATTGGTAATACCAAAAAAGTTTGATATTATGGCAGCATCCTGAAGGCTTCATGACGAGACAGCATAAGATGAGACAGCGTAAGTTAGGACAGCATGAGACTAGACAGCGTAAGGTAAGATAGCATGAGGCAGGACAGCATAAGACGAGACAGCACAGGATGAAGGTTACTGTACCCCTGCAGTATCATATAAAATATGCAGCAGGCCACAGCGTGGGCGGTAACCTGCCGGAAATATCAGGAGAAAGGACTTGCGATTATGGGATATGTAAAATGGAGTTATGACACACTGAACCATTTCTGCGGAGACGTTTTTAAAGCGTTTGGCTTTTCTGAGGAAGAAGGAAGCATCATTAAAGATGTTCTTTTGACTGCTGATCTGTATGGAATCGAGAGCCACGGAATGCAGAGAATGGTTCGTTACCATAAAGGAATCGAGAAGGGGACTATTCATCCCCAGGCGAAACCGGAAGTTGTTTTTGAGACACCGATTTCTGCTGTGATAGACGGACATAATGGAATGGGCCAGCTGATCAGCCATTTTGCCATGGAAAAGGCAATTGAGAAGGCAAAGACAACTGGTGTGGGAATCGTAAGTGTACGAAATTCCAACCATTTCGGTATTGCAGGATATTATGCGAACATGGCCTGCCATGAAGGCCTTCTTGGAATGGCATGTACCAACTCCGAGGCGATCATGGTACCGACTTTTGGAAGAAAGGCTATGCTGGGCTCCAACCCGATCGCAGTCGCTATGCCTGCAGACCCGTATCCGTTTTTCTTTGACTGTTCCACAACAGTTGTAACCAGGGGTAAACTGGAAATGTATAATAAGATGGGCAAGCCTCTTCCGGATGGCTGGGCACTTGACAAAAACGGTCATGCCAGCAATAATGCACCGGATGTACTTGCAAACATCGTAGCCAAGAAGGGCGGCGGAATCATGCCTCTTGGTGGAAACGAGGAAGTCAGCGGAAGCCATAAGGGATATGGCTATGGAATGCTCTGTGAGCTGTTCAGCTCTATTCTTTCCATGGGCGTTACCTCCGACAAATGCTGTACATTCCCGGACAAGACCGGTATCTGCCATGGATTTATGGCGATCAACCCGGCGGCATTCGGAGATCCGGATGCGATCCGCAAGCATTTTTCAGAATATCTTGAGGCGCTTCGGGAGAGTCCGAAGGCAGACGGTCAGGACAGGATCTATACACACGGCGAGAAAGAGGTAGCTGCTGAAAAAGACAGAAAAGAGAATGGCATTCCGGTCAACGACAATACCATGGTAGAGCTTGCTGATCTCTGCAGTTATCTGAAGCTTGATTTTGGCTCTTATTTTGAAGGCTATGAGCTTCCGAAGGACAGTAAATTCTTCAATGGTAATTATTAATTCAGGTAATCCTTTTGAAATGAAATATATCATAATTATCCAAGGAGGAAAAGAAAATGGATTATGCAAAAGAGTCATTAAGACTGCACGGAGATTGGAAAGGTAAGATCGAGGTTGTTACAAGAGTGCCGGTTGAGAATAAAGACGACCTTTCTCTTGCATATACACCAGGTGTAGCTCAGCCTTGCCTTGAGATCCAGAAAGATATCAATAAATCCTACGAGCTTACAAGAAGATGGAATATGTGTCTTGTTGTAACAGACGGTTCCGCAGTTCTTGGTCTTGGTGACATCGGACCGGAAGCCGGTATGCCTGTAATGGAAGGTAAATGTGTACTGTTCAAGGCATTCGGCGATGTAGACGCATTCCCGCTTTGCATTAAGAGCCATGATGTAGACGAGATCGTAAATACTATTTACATGATCTCCGGATCCTTCGGTGGTGTTAACCTTGAGGATATCTCCGCTCCGAGATGCTTTGAGATCGAGAAAAAACTGAAAGAGAAATGTGATATTCCGATCTTCCACGATGACCAGCACGGAACTGCAGTTATCACACTTGCAGGTCTGACAAACGCTCTGAAGGTTGTCGGAAAGAAGAAAGAGGATGTTCGTATCGTTATGAACGGTGCAGGTGCAGCTGCTATCTCTATCTGCAGACTTCTTCTGAAAGCAGGCTTCAAGGATGTTACACTCTGCGATAGAAAGGGTGCCATCTATGAGGGACGTACAGAAGGAATGAACCCGGTTAAGGAAGAGATGAGCAAGCTCACAAACCTTCAGAAGAAACAGGGATCTCTTGCAGAGATGCTGGTTGGCGCGGATGTATTTATCGGTGTTTCCGCTCCTGGAGCAGTGACAACAGAGATGGTTAAGACCATGAACAAAGATGCCATCATCTTCGCATGCGCAAACCCGACACCGGAGATCTTCCCGGATGATGCAAAAGCAGGCGGAGCAAAGGTTATCTCCACAGGAAGAAGTGACTTCCCGAACCAGATCAACAACGTTCTTGCATTCCCTGGAATCTTCCGTGGTGCATTTGATGTAAGAGCAAGTGATATCAACGATGAGATGAAGATCGCAGCTTCCAAGGCTCTTGCAGATCTGATCACAGATGAGGAGCTTTCTCCGGAGTATATCATTCCGAAGGCATTCGACAAGAGAGTCGGACCGGCTGTCGCAAAAGCAGTAGCAGAGGCAGCAAAAGCAACAGGCGTAGCACGTATCTGATCTTAAGCGCCTGATACGAACCAAAACAGCCCTTCATTAAGAAGAATATATCAGACACCCGTACTCTGTAACCCGGTACGGGTGTCTTTTTGTTTCCAGGCAGGTGGTATTACCCTTTGACAAATGTCCTCGCAGTGAGTACAATAGCAAAAGAATATGATAGGAGGTTAAGCACAGCATGAAACCATGGGAAGCTAATATACGAAAAGTAGTGCCGTATACTCCTGGCGAGCAGCCAAATGAGAGAGGCATGATCAAACTGAATACAAACGAGAATCCATATTCACCGGCTCCGGGTGTGGAGAAGGCGCTGAAGGCCCTTGATGCCGATACCCTGAGACTTTATCCGGATCCGACAGCAGGAGACCTGGTACACAGTATTGCCGCGTTCTACGGCCTGAAGGACGAGCAGGTATTTACAGGCGTTGGTTCCGATGACGTACTGGCTATGTGTTTTCTCACATTTTTTAATTCAGAGAAACCGATCCTGTTCCCGGACATCACTTATTCTTTCTATGATGTATGGGCAGATCTTTTAAGGATCCCATATGAGCGCCCGGCATTAGATGAGGAGTTCCATATCCGTAAGGAAGATTATTTCCGTGAAAACGGCGGAATCGTATTCCCTAATCCCAATGCACCGACCGGCGTGGAAATGCCTCTTTCTGAGATCGAGGAGATCGTGGCAAAGAATCCGGAGAGTATCGTGATCGTAGATGAGGCGTACGTGGATTTCGGAGCAGTATCCGCACTGCCGCTGATCGAAAAATATGATAATCTGCTTGTTGTGCAGACCTTCTCCAAGTCCAGATCCCTGGCAGGAATGCGTATCGGATATGCCTTCGGAAATCCGGAGCTGATCAAATATCTCAATGATGTGAAATATTCCTTTAACTCCTATACCATGGATCGTACTACCATCGCGGCTGGTGTGGCATCTATGGAGGATAAGGCATATTTTGAGGAATGCTGCCATAAGATCATTACAACAAGAGAGTGGACAAAGGCAGAGCTCAGGAAGCTTGGATTTTCCTTCCAGGATTCCAGATCCAACTTTATCTTTGCCACACATGAGAGCTGTCCGGCCAAAGAGCTTTTCGCAGCACTGAGGGAGAAACATATCTATGTAAGATATTTCCCGAAGGACAGGATCGACAATCATCTTCGTATCACCATCGGTACCGATGAGGAGATGAAAAAGCTGGTAGAATTCCTGACGGAATATCTGCAGAAATAACAATTAAGGAGGTACTATGGAAGTACTGGTACAATGGTTTTCACACCACCTTGCACAGTTTATCTCTCCCGAGGGAGCTGTGTTCATCATTTCTATGATCCCGATACTGGAGCTTCGAGGCGGCCTTCTGGCAGCTTCTTTGCTGAAGATATCGGCTGCGAAGGCACTGCCGATCTGTATCGTGGGAAATATTATTCCGATTCCGTTTATCCTGCTTTTTATCCGGCAGATCTTTAAATGGATGAAAAAAACAAAGACGTTCAGAGGTCTGATCACAAAGCTGGAAAACAGAGCTATGGGAAAGAGTGACCAGATCAAGAGATATGAATTTCTTGGACTTTTGCTGTTTGTGGGAATCCCTCTTCCGGGCACAGGAGCCTGGACAGGTGCACTGATCGCCTCTCTTCTTGAGGTGGATATCAAAAAATCCTCCATTGCGATCCTGTGCGGACTTTTTATGGCAAGTGCCATTATGTATATTGTTTCTTATGGAATTGTAGGAAATGTAGTGCATTGATCGATCGCAGAGAAGGAATGTCTTTTTGATCGAGATCGGATTGAAAATAAAGAAATCCCTTACCGGATCTGTAAAATGATATATGTTCTGTATTCCGGAAACATATCAGAGATCGGTAAGGGATTTTTTATGTGTTTTTACATATCAGGCAGAGGTATACCGAGAAGATCCTTACATAAGTCTGCGCTTCAGCATGTCCGCGTTTAAAGCGTATTTCAGAGCTGTATCCTTAGTGATACGGCCTTTTTTATATAATTCCAGAAGGCTCTGGTCCATAGAACGCATCTGCTCCTGACCGGATGTGGAGATCACACCTTCGATCTGGTGTACTTTATTGTCGCGGATCATATTGCGGATTGCAGGAGTCAGGCGCATGATCTCGAAAACAGGAATGTTGCGTCCGTCCACATCCGGGATCAGCTGCTGGGAGATCACAGCCTGAAGGACCATGGAAAGCTGGAGGGCGATCTGATGCTGCTGGGATGGCTCAAACACGTCCATGATGCGTTCGATGGTGTTGGCTGCTCCCAGAGTATGCAGGCTGGAAAGGACAAGATGACCGGTTTCCGCAGCGGTCATGGCAGTCTGGATGGTTTCATGATCACGCATCTCTCCAAGAAGGATCACATCCGGGCTCTGGCGTAGTGTGGCACGAAGAGAAGTCAGATAGCTTTCGGTGTCGGTACAGATCTCGCGCTGGCTGACGATACAGCGATCATGGCGGTGGAGATATTCCAGAGGATCCTCTAGAGTGATGATGTGGCCTTCCCGGGTATGGTTGATTCGGTCGATCAGACAGGCCATGGTGGTGGATTTACCGCTTCCGGCAGAACCGGTAACAAGGACCATGCCACGGGTATAGTCGGAGATGTTCATCACATCCTCGGGAATGGAAAGCTCTGCAGGATCCGGTAGCCGGAAGGCGATCACGCGGATCACGGCAGCTAGGGAACCACGCTGCTTGTAGGCATTGACACGAAATCTGGAAACACCGGGAATGGAAAAAGAAAAGTCATCATCACCGGTTTCCATAAGACGGGATATATCGCGGTTTTCCGCAAGGCCGTAAATGGTGCGGAGTAAATTTTCTGTCTGATCAGGCATCAGCCTGTCACCACGGTCCAAAAGATGACCGTCGATCTTTTCTGCCAGGGGGCGGCCTGCGATGATAAAGATATCAGAGACACGCCGGTTGGCAGCTTCTGCTAAAAATTCAGGAATAGAGGTATCCATAGGTTTATTCTCCTTTAAATACATTCTGGTGGTTGTCAGGTTGCCAGGATCCGGTAAGCTCTGTGTTCCATTGCAGGATCTGATAAGCGGAAGAGCTTTTTTCCTGCGGGTAAAAAATCTCAAGCACTACAGAAAGCTGTTGTGTCTCGGAAATTCCAACGGAGAAGGAAAGGGTGTGGCTGTGGGAATCCCAGCTGAGATCGTTCCTTGTGTCCGCAAGCTTTTGTATCATGGAAAAATATCTGGTCTCATCGGAAGCTTTTTCCCTGTATTGCTCCAGATCATCACGGATTTCTGAAACGGTTTCCGTGGCGCTTGCGCAGCCGGTGTAATAATTTTCGGTCTGTTCCATAGAATGTCTGGCTGTGTTAAGACTGGATCTGGAGCTTCCAAGAGTAAGCAGAGCAAGTACACAGAGACACAGCACAGAGAAGATAAGAAACAGGGAAGGAATGCCGACAGTTACAAAAAACGTATGTTTCTGTTTCAATGTACAGCCTCCCTTCTGTAGTCATCAACAGGAAAACGCAGGGTGATCCGGTAAAGCTCACTGCAGTTGGAAAGCTGCCGGAAAGAAAGCTCGCCGGATTTTTCTGAAGAAGAAATATCTGTTTCCAGGATCATTTCACAGGCGGCTTCTCCGGAAGAGCAGCTCTGCCAGTTACGGTCATAATACCAGATCAGGTTGGTGTTCTTTTTGATGCCCCCCGGAAGCAGAGAGAGGAACTGTTCATCGGTTCCGTCAGTGCCTTCCAGTATCTCGCCCACGGAGGTTGTGAGAGCCTGGATCTGGTTCCATTGTTCTGCCTGGAGCCGGTTTTTCCGTGCTGCCGCGAAGATCTGGATGCAGGCAGCTGAGGAAAGTGACAGAAACAAAAGGGCAAGGATCATTTCCATCAGAAAAAGGCTGGTACCGGAATTATGTCTTGATTCTTTCATGATGCCTCCTTTTGGGCAGTGCGATGAAGCAGGAATTCCGAGCGGATCCCTGTGGTACTTTCCAGGGAAAAGTGGTAAAAACCATTTTCCATTTCCGAAAACCGGAAATCGGAAAGCTGTGAGATGACGGTTCCTGCATCGGAACTGGCCTGAGAGCCTTTTGCAGTGAAAAGCTCCATCAGACTGTCATTCTTCAGGTAAATATACGTGATATATTCTTTTCCTTTGATATCGTCCCGGAAACAAAGGGCAGGAATATCATCCAGGGAACCGGAAAAGATCTCATCGCCGCGGTCGTGCTGCCGGAATTTGGTAGTCAGATAAGTTGCTGCGGTCCCAAGCTCGGAATCGGAGTCAGTCTGTTTCACAGTCTGCTGGTAAATCCGGGCGGAAAATAGCAGCATCAGTATAAGGAACAGAACAAAAACACCAAAAAGAAGAAGCGAAAAAAGAGAAGAAACGGAATGTCCGGTGTTCTTCCGGTGATTCATGAGGCATTCCCTCCTTTCGCACTGCCGGACAGAGCGATCACGCTGATAGACGGCAGGAGATTGGAACCGTTAGGAACATACTCTACTACGAATTTGGTTTTGTCATAAGTGATATGATAATCCGAGAGAAGCTGGGACAGGCTTTCGGGATATGTGCCTGTGAGGGCATAGGTGCGGATGGCACCGTTTTTCAGTGCCTGTTCCAGAGCATCCTGTTCTTTGTGTACGGCCTGGTCGGAGGTGCTGCTGACACCTGCCACAAACAAGGTGCAGGATAAAACCAGAAGCAGCGCCGGAAAGAGAAGAAAAAATGCTCTGAGAAATTTTGTTCTGCGGCTTTCAAAAAGTTCCATGCGGTCACCACCTTACATTGCAAAATCTGAGAGGATCCCCAGAAGCGGCATCATGACGGATAAAAGGACCAGCCCCACAAGAAGAGACAGCAGGATCACGATGGTAGGCTCCACAATAGAGACTGCCTGAGAGATCAGATCTATGGATCTTTCGGTGTACTGCCGGGAAAGCCTGCGGAAGGTTTCGTCACTGGAACCGGAATAGAAGGATATCGTGATGAGACGGCCTTCCATGCCGCCGAACAGACCGGATTCTGTAAGAGCCCTGGAAAAAGTTTCTCCGCTATCCAGAATAGAGGAAGCCTTCCGGAGTCTTTCGAGTATCACTGGCTGTGAGATCAGATCCTTTGTAAGCTCCAGGCTGGTTTCCGGGGAAAGTCCGCTCCGAAGCCCCAGGGAAAGGCCCTGGGTCAGACGACTGTAATCCATGGCAACCGGGATCTCACGGAAAAACGGGAGATGGATGGCCATTTTTCGCAGCTGGCTGTGGCCTTTTTCCGTAAGACTGAAAAACAGGATGCAGCCAATGAGGGCTGCGGCGAGGATCAGAAAAACAGAGGAATACCGGCTGATTACGTTGCCTGCATTCAGAAGTCCCCGGGAAACCCCGTTCATTTCCATTCCCATCTGGTTAAATACCTGTTGAAATACCGGCAGGACTTTTATCAGAAGGACCAGGATCACAACAGCCATCATGCCAAGCATGAGCAGCGGGTAAGTGACTGCAGACCGTATCTGTCCTGAGATTTCTTCCTCCTGTTCATAGTGGGAACTGAGACTTTCCATGATCTCATCCAGGCAGCCGGTTTCCTCACCGGTCCGGACATAGGCGGTCATGGATGTGGGAAAGATCCCGGATTCGTCAAGAGCCCGGGAAAGAGAACCGTTTTCTTCCACGGAACGGATCAGGGGTGTGAGGATCTGCCGGTCTGCATCGGTCTTGCTTTCGTCACAGAGGATGTGAAGTCCTTCCGCTGTGGATATGCCGGAATGCAGAAGCATTCCCATCTGCCCGCAGAAACTGGATAATTCCCGGGCTGTCAGTTTGTTTTTCATAATAAGGTCTCCTTTAGTGGGTCAGCGCGTGAACTGTACCGTATAATTGCTTTCATCACCGATATATTCCTGGATCGCTTCATCACCATCACTGTTGGCATCAAAGGTGGGATCCATCAGCTTCCAGGTGTCGCCGTCAAAAGATACTGCCTTTGTCACCCAGCCTCTGCCACGGATATAAACATCGATCCATGCATGCTTTACATCACCGGAATAGCCGATCTGAAGCTTGCAGGGAATGTCCTGGCTGCGGAGCATTGCAGTAGTCAGTGCAGCGTAATCAAAACAGATCCCAGTGCCGGTGCTTAAAGTATCATCTACATCAGGAAGATAACCGGCTTCGACAGAATCAGCTTTGTCATAATCGTAGGAAATATGACTGGTAACATATGTATAGAAGGTTTTCAGGATGTCGATATCGTTCATGTCTTCTTTGACAAGAGAGGTTGCCAGTTTGCAGGCTTCACTTTTGGAAGAAAAGTCCACGTACTGGTTTGGATACAGAAACGGAAGAAATTCATTCTGAAGCTTTATTGTGAGCGTTTCCGTGTAAAGGGCGGCATACTGGTTTCCATCAACCTGCTGATAGCAGGTGATGAGATACTCACCGGAGCCTTCGGAAAAAGGAAGTACCGTCTGTTCATCAGGTTCCAGAAAATAGGAATAGACCACACCGGAGGGAGCAGTAAGCTGAATGTTCATGCGGGAATCATCGGAATCGGATTCTGCAGTCAGATATCCCTGATCCTGATTGGAAATATCCAGGATCAGAGGGGAACTGCCCAGTGTTTTTTTGCCGGGGGCCTCCGGGGTGAGGACTCTGGCCGGAGAATATACCGGAGGTTCTTCATCGGAGGAAGGAGAATTTCCACAGCCTGCCAGCAGGATTCCGAAAAGCAGCCATACAAAAAAGAGACGGACTGGTAAAAATTTTGACATTGTTTCCGTTCTCCTGTTATATCATGCTTTCTTTTTGAACAGTATAGCAGATTCCGTGAAAAAAAGACAGGAGTAGGGCTCAAAATGCAGTGGAAAATGTTGACATTTCAGGGAAAAAAACATATACTATACATATAAAGGCAAACCTGTTGAAAGACAGGGACGCAAAGCCATGGGTCTAAGGTCCGAAGGATGACTATGACAGCCGGTTGCCGCATTAAATTCCGATTTAATGACGTATTCAGATAACATCTATGAACAAAAATCTGTGTGTTAATGCGGCCGTTTATTTCGTTAGAATAAGCGGCTTTTTTGATGCCTAAAATCCGGTTTAGGTTGGAAACTGAAACGTCGGCTTTCAGAAAGGTGTGAATGATATGAAAAGAACAGATATCCGTAAAATTTTTACGGGCAGGAAAAAAGCTTTGGCAGGATGTCTCGCAGCTGTTATTGTACTGGCAGGTGGCTTTAATGTCTGGCAGTCGTCACAGGTTCCGGAGTTTCCGGATTTTACAGATCCGGTAGTGGAGACTACCATCACAGAGGACGACACTCCACTTGCTTCAAAACCGAAGGTGACTACCAAAACGACTTCAAATACCAAGACAACCAGAAAAAAAGTTAGGCTGAAAAAAGCGGCGACCAAGACTTATACCAAGAAGCTTCCGACTACCAATAAGAAGAGTACGACCACAAAGAAAACAAACAGAAATACAACCGTAAAAACATTAAAGACAGTTAAGACTGCAACAACACAGAAATACACAAAGAAATCAAAAACAGCCGTTCAGACACGGAAAGTAACTACAACCATTCAGACGACCACAACAGTCATGGCGGCTTCAGCTACTGCCGGCAAAGCGAATGCAGCTTCCACAAAAAAACGTAGAAAGCATCAACATGGACAGCAAATATTCAGTAAGCAATATTGCTTCCATTGCACCGAAGATGGACAGCAGGGTGCTCAAAGCCTACAAGAAGCTTGGATTTACTGTAACGATCGATCCGTCTGTTAACTACGGAGGCTGCTTTAACGCACATTCAAGAAGTATCATCCTTCGTTTTGAGAATGAGACAATCTACCATGAACTGGGACATTTCCTTGCTTTTGTTGCGGGAAACGTAGACAGAACAAGTGATTTTGCCGCAGTTTATAACAGCGAAAAATCCAAATTTACAGGTATCAACAGAAGCTATGCAACGCAGAACAGTTCAGAATATTTTGCAGAATCAGTGCTTGAGTATGTAACAAGTCCGTCAACACTTAAGAGACAGAGACCAAAAACGTATGCAGCGATCGTGGCGGCTCTGAATAAAATTACTGATGAACGTATCCAGAGGGTCATGGATATATACGGACCGTTCTGGAGCTAAAAAAGAAGCATACAGGAACGTTGGATCTGTCCGGGAAGAGATCTCCCGGGCAGATTTTTTTCTTTTTTGTGAGAAAAGTATAAAAAAAATGTCGATAAATATTTCTTGCAATAGACTCTATAAGGTGTGTATAATGAAACATAAGCTGAAAACACGCTTTCATTCAAAAAAAGTGCAGCCATGTCAGGTTGTATCTGATTCCATAAACAACAAATATATAATTTATCAGATTTAAGAATAGAGGATTTAATATGAGAGAAAAGTATGAATCATTATCTCTGGCGGTGCTGAAGGATCTGGCAAAGGCGAGAGGGATGAAGGGAATTTCTACTCTGAGAAAACCGGCACTGATCGAGCGGATGCTGGAGGAGGACGCCAAAGAGTCCGACAGAGGAAATCCCGAAGAAGTACACAAAAGTACACCGGCAGAAAATACTGTAAAAGAAAAAAGCTATGATTCGGAAAAAACAGAATATCGTACCCGTCCGGCAGGGGAAGGACTTCAGGAGCAGCGGAAGGAATATCGTAGTGATAAGAATGAGCAGGAACACAGAAGCACAAATATCCGCAGAGAGTACAACCGTGAATATAACCGGGAAGCTACAAGGGAGAACGGGAATGTCCCGTCAGAATCCACCCAGCTGGACAGTGGTGAAAAGGCTAACGGGATCCTAGAGGTCCTTCCGGATGGATATGGCTTTATCCGATGTGAGAATTATATGCCGGGTGAGAACGACATTTATGTTTCTCCTTCCCAGATCCGCCGCTTTAATTTAAAGACAGGTGATATCATCCAGGGAAATATCCGTATCAAGACCCAGGGAGAGAAGTTCAGTGCCCTTCTCTACGTATCTTCCATTAACGGTTTTCATCCGAGTGAGGGACAGAGACGGTATAATTTTGAAGATATGACACCGATCTTTCCGAATGAGAGACTTGTCATGGAGCGTGCAGGCGGTACAACGGCCATGCGTATCGTGGATCTGATCAGTCCTATCGGAAAGGGTCAGCGAGGAATGATCGTATCTCCGCCAAAGGCAGGTAAGACAACCCTTCTGAAAGATGTTGCCAAGTCTATCCTCAGGAATAACAGAGATATGCATCTGATCATTCTTCTGATCGATGAGCGTCCTGAGGAGGTTACCGATATCAGAGAGGCGATCCAGGGACCGAATGTGGAAGTGATCTATTCTACCTTTGATGAACTTCCGGAACATCATAAGAGAGTTTCCGAGATGGTTGTGGAGCGTGCGCGCCGTCTTGTAGAGCATAAACAGGATGTGATCATTCTTCTGGATTCGATCACACGACTTGCCAGAGCCTATAATCTGATCATCCCGCCAAGCGGAAGAACCTTATCCGGTGGTCTTGACCCGGCGGCTCTCCATATGCCCAAAAGATTTTTTGGCGCAGCCCGTAATATGCGCGAGGGCGGAAGCCTGACGATTCTGGCAACTGCACTTGTGGATACCGGAAGCAAGATGGATGATGTTATTTATGAGGAGTTCAAGGGAACCGGTAATATGGAGCTTGTTCTGGATCGTAAATTACAGGAGAAACGGGTATTCCCGGCCATTGATATCCAGAAATCCGGAACCAGAAGAGAGGATCTGCTTCTCAGCAAGGATGAACAGGAAGCGGTTTATATTATGCGAAAAGCTCTCAACGGAATGAAAGCGGATGAGGCAGTAGAACAGATCCTGAATACCTTTGCCAGAACCAGGAACAATGCAGAACTGGTACAGACTGTAAAGAAACAGAAATTTTTATAAAGTCCTTGCATTTTAGGGAAAGCTATGTTATACTTAGCAAGCTGTTTAAAATGGAATTCGTCAATTGAATACGAATAATATTAAATATATAGAGAGGTGAAAATCATGAGAGAAGGAATCCATCCGAACTACTATCAGGCAACTGTAACCTGCAACTGCGGAAACACTTTCGTAACAGGTTCTACTAAAGAGGACATCCATGTTGAGATCTGTTCCAAATGCCATCCGTTCTACACAGGACAGCAGAAGGCTACACAGGCTCGTGGACGTATCGATAAGTTCAACAAGAAATACGGCCTGAATAAGTAATTATTGCGAATACAGGAAATGAGAAGGTTGAGGTTGGGAAATCTCAACCTTTCTTTAACTGAAAAATTTTTAATTTGCACAGGAGAGAATGAATGAGATCATCGAATATCGGCGGACAGGCGGTCATGGAAGGCATCATGATGCGCCACAAGGACAAATATTCTATCGCAGTGCGCCGCCCGGACCAGGAGATCGAGCTGAAGGTAGAGGATTATAAATGTATCTTCGGAAATCACGCATTTCTGAAGAAACCGATCATCCGTGGTGTGGTAAGCTTTGTGGATTCTCTTGTGGTAGGCACGAAATGCCTGATGTATTCTGCGGAGATCGCAGGAGACGAGGAAGATGAGGAAACAGCCAGGAAGAATGAGCAGCTTACAGAAGCAGAGCGTTCTGCAAAGAAAGCCAAAGAGGATAAGCAGTTCAAGTGGCTTCTTTACATTACGGTAGCTGTCTCCATGGTGGTTTCTGTAGCTGCTTTTATGTTCCTTCCGTATGTACTGGCCAGTCTGATCCGAGGGGCAGGTGCTTCGGAATTTCTGGTCACCGTAGTGGAGGCTTTTGTGAAACTGGCACTGTTTATGGGATATATGTTCCTGATCTCCAGAATGAAGGATATCCAGAGGACATTTATGTATCACGGTGCGGAACACAAATGTATCAACTGTGTGGAGCACGGTCTGCCTCTGACGGTAGAGAATGTGTTAAAGAGCTCCAGGCTTCATAAGCGTTGTGGAACAAGCTTTTTGTTTCTGGTCATGCTGGTAAGTATTGTGCTGCATTTTGTGTTTGTGGCGGTGCCGTTTTACTGGGTGAGACTGCTGGGAAGACTTCTCATGGTACCGGTAGTTGCGGGGATTTCCTTTGAGATCATCCAGTGGGCAGGAAGAACAGACAGTAAATTTGCGGACATTATGAGTAAACCAGGTCTTGCCATGCAGAAATTCACCACAAAGGAGCCTACTGCAGATATGGCAGAGGTAGCCATCAAAGCAGTTGAGGCTGTTTTTGATTGGAGAGCCTATCTGAAAGAGGAATTTGACTTGGACATCCCATATGAGACAGAGGAGACAGAAAATGCAGACTCTTGAGTCCCTTCTGAAAAAAGGTACAACAATACTGAAAGATAATGGATTGGAAGAAGCCGGGCTGGATGCCTGGCTCCTTCTGGAATTTAAGACCGGAAAGAATCGGGCATACTATTTTGCGCATGGAGACGAACCGGTGTCTGATGAGACCGCAGCAGAGTATCTTACGCTGATCGGCAGGAGGGCAGGACATATTCCTGTACAGCAGCTGACTCATCAGGCGTTTTTTTATGGGGTATGAGTTTTATGTAAACGAAAATGTGCTGATCCCGAGACAGGATACGGAGACTCTGGTGGAAGAGGCTTTGAAACACCTTGGAAATGTGGAAAAACCGGAGATCCTGGATATGTGTACCGGCTCCGGCTGCATCCTGCTCAGTCTTCTTCTGGAACGGCAGGATGCCTGTGGGACCGGTGTGGATGTTTCGCCGGAGGCACTGGAAGTGGCAAAAAAGAATGCCGGTATTCTAAAGGTGGAGAACCGGGCGGACTTTGTGGAAAGCGATCTGTTCTCGGCACCGTATTTTTGTGAAAAAGGTGGAAAAGATAGTGGGAAATATGATATCCTTATTTCAAACCCGCCTTATATCGCAACAGAAGAAATTGAAACACTGATGGAAGAAGTCCGCCTCCATGATCCGAGGAAGGCACTTGACGGAATGGAAGACGGGCTTTATTTTTACAGAAAGATCACCGCAGAAGCCGGAAGGTACCTGAAACCGGGCGGATGGCTTCTATATGAGATCGGCTGCACCCAGGGGGAGGCGGTCAGTACAATGATGAAAGCAGCCGGTTTTACCGGGGTTCAGATCGTAAAGGATCTGCCGGGCCTTGACCGTGTGGTGCTTGGACAGAAACAGGAGGAAATACATGTTTGATAAACTGGATGATCTGCTGGTACGTTTTGAAGAGCTTCTCAATGAGCTGGGAGAACCGGGAGTAACCGACGATCCGGCACATTTTCAGAAGTTGATGAAGGAACAGAGCGACCTGCAGCCAATCGTTGAAGCATATAAAGAATATAAGAAAAACAAGGAAACCATCGAGGACAGTCTTTCCATGCTGGAGAGCGAGAAGGACGAAGAGATGCGTGAGATGTTGAAGGAAGAGCTTTCCGATGCAAAAAAGAGAGTGGAGGAGCTGGAGCATGAGCTGAAGATCCTTCTTCTTCCGAAGGACCCTAACGACAGCAAGAACGTTATCGTTGAGATCCGTGGAGGTGCAGGCGGTGATGAGGCAGCACTTTTTGCAGCAGAGATTTATCGTATGTATGTGAAATACGCGGAGTCCCGCCGCTGGAAAACCGAGATGCTCAGCCTCAATGAGAACGGCATCGGCGGCTTCAAGGAGGTTACCTTCATGATCAAAGGTGAGGGTGCATATTCCAGACTGAAATACGAAAGCGGTGTTCACCGTGTACAGCGAGTACCGGAGACAGAGTCCGGCGGAAGGATCCATACCTCTACCTGTACGGTAGCGATCATGCCGGAGGCGGAAGAAATTGATTTCCATCTGGATCTCAATGAGTGTAAATTCGATGTGTTCCGTGCATCCGGAAACGGTGGTCAGTGTGTCAACACCACAGACTCCGCAGTACGTCTTACTCATATCCCTACAGGAATCGTGATTTCCTGCCAGGATGAGAAGTCTCAGCTTAAGAACAAGGATAAAGCACTTCGTGTGCTCCGTTCCCGTCTGTATGAGATGGAGCTTGCAAAACAGCATGACGCTGAGGCAGAGGCAAGGAGAAGTCAGATCGGTACAGGCGACCGCTCCGAGAAGATCCGTACCTATAACTTCCCTCAGGGACGTGTAACAGACCACAGGATCAAGCTTACCCTTCACCGTCTTGAGAATATCCTTAACGGAGATCTGGATGAGATCATTGACAGTCTGATCGCAGCAGACCAGGCAGTGAAGCTGACAAAGCTGAATGAACAGGAGTAAGCGCTGATTACAGCTACAGAGTTCAAAAAATTATAATAAATCAGGAGGAAACGAAAATGAAAAAGACAGCATTGGTGATCATGGCAGCCGGTATCGGCAGTCGTTTTGGAAAAGGAATCAAGCAGCTTGCACCGGTAGGCCCGAAAGGCGAAATCATTATGGACTATTCCATCCATGATGCACTGGAGGCAGGATTCAACAAGGTCGTATTTATCATCCGCAAAGACCTTGAAGATGAATTCAAAAAGGTAATTGGAGATCGTATCTCCAAAATTACAGAAGTTGCTTATGCATTCCAGGAGATCGATGATCTTCCGGGCGATTTTACAAAACCGGCAGACCGTACCAAACCATGGGGAACCGGACACGCTGTGCTGGCAGCAAAGAAAGTCCTTTCCGAGCCATTCGCTGTTATCAATGCAGATGACTACTATGGAAAAGAAGCCTACGTAAAGGTGCATGACTATCTGGTACAGGATCATCCGCAGGATGGCCCGATGCACATCTGCATGGCAGGTTTCCGCCTTGGAAATACATTAAGTGATAACGGAAGCGTCACAAGAGGAGTGTGCCATATTGAGGGCGGCAAGCTTGTAGGCGTTACAGAGACACATAACATCTTCAAGACAGCAGACGGCGCAGAGACAAGAAATGACGATGGTACAGCAGAAACACTGGATACAAAGAGCCTTGTTTCCATGAATATGTGGGGACTGACACCGGAATTTATGGAGATCCTTGAGAAAGGCTTCGTTGAGTTCCTTGGTGGGATCAAAGAGGGAGACATCAAAAAAGAGTATCTTCTTCCTGAGCTTATCGACCAGCTGATCCATTCTGGAAAAGCAGCGGTAGATGTTCTTGAGACAAAGGACGAGTGGTTCGGTGTTACTTATCAGGAGGATAAGGCATCTGTACAGGCTGCATTCAAAAAGCTTACAGATGACGGCGTTTATCCGGAAGGACTGTATCACTAATAAAGGAGAACATTATGGGTAAATATTTCGGAACAGATGGTTTTCGTGGTGAAGCAAATGTAAAACTTACAGCAGATCATGCATTTCGCGTGGGACGTTATCTCGGCTGGTATTACGGCAGAGATCACAAGGCGAAGATCGTGATCGGCAAGGATACAAGAAGAAGCAGTTACATGTTTGAGTATGCCCTTGCGGCAGGACTTACCGCATCCGGAGCAGATGCCTATCTGCTTCATGTAACCACAACTCCAAGTGTATCCTATGTGGTACGTACAGAAGATTTTGACTGCGGTATCATGATTTCCGCAAGCCATAATCCGTTTAATGATAATGGGATCAAGGTCCTTAATGAGAACGGACAGAAGATTTCCGCAGATATTGAAGCACGTATTGAGGCATATCTGGACGGTGAGATCGAGGAACTTCCGCTGGCAACCGGAGAAGATATCGGCTGTACTGTGGATTTTGCATCCGGAAGAAATCGTTATATCGGACATCTGATCTCTATCCCATGCCATGATTTCAAAAATATCAAGGTTGGACTGGATTGCTCCAACGGAAGCTCATCCGCCATTGCCAAGAGTGTTTTTGACGCACTTCGTGCAAAAACCTATGTGATCAACAATGAGCCAAACGGAACCAACATCAACCGTGGCTGCGGTTCCACACACATTGAAGTTCTGAGACAGTTCGTGGTAGATAAAGGTCTGGATATCGGTTTTGCGTATGATGGTGATGCAGACCGCTGTATCGCCGTAGACCACCGCGGAAACATCATTGACGGTGACAAGATCATGTATGTGTGCGGCAAATATTTAAGAGAGAAAGGCCAGCTCAACGGAAATACAGTTGTAACAACCGTTATGTCCAATCTTGGTCTTTACAAGTCTCTGGAGCGTGAAGGCATCGACTATGAGCAGACTGCAGTTGGTGACAAATACGTTGCCGAGAACATGATGGAAAACAATTACAGTATCGGTGGTGAACAGTCCGGACATATCATCTTCAGCCGCTATTCCGCTACCGGTGACGGGATCCTGACTTCTCTTATGATCATGGAGGCATGTGTGGATCAGAAGGCCACACTCTGTGATCTTGCAAAGGAGATGAAGGTTTATCCGCAGCTTCTCAGGAATGTGCGTGTTTCCGACAAGAAAACAGCACTGGAGAACGAAAAGGTAAAAGCAGCCATTGAGGCAGCTGCGGAGGCACTTGGCGATGACGGACGTATCCTGGTACGTGAGAGCGGTACAGAGCCGCTGATCCGTGTTATGGTAGAAGCGGGAACGGATGATCTTTGCCATAAATATGTGGACAGTGTTGTTGATGTGATGGAAGCCGAAGGGCTTGTTGTAGAATAAGGAATTCCATGAAAAAAAAAAGACCGTATTGATTCTTGCAGCCGTTACAGGAGTTTTGCTTCTGGGCGGCTGCGGCAGTGAAAAAACAAAAATATATGAACAGGCCGGAAAGGATCTTTCCCAGGGAAGCTACAAGTATGCCCTGGAGGAGTACCAGAGCTCTATCCAGAACGGAGTGAAGCCGGCACAGTCCTATCGTGGGGCAGGTATCGCAAGCCTGCGTCTTGGCAAATATGAGGATGCGGTGAATAGCTTCACGGAAGCTCTGAACTGCGATAAAGTAAGCAAAAGCCTTCGTAAGGATATCCTATCCTATCGGGCTACTGCAGAGCTGAAGTCTGGAAAATACGAGGATGCCATGGCAGACTGTCAGACACTTGGAGAAGATTTTTCCATGGATGCAGGCAGTTATTTCCTCACCGGAAAGGTTGCCCTTGCCATGGATTCCTACGAAGAAGCTGCATCTAACTTCAAACAGGCTTATGGAGAAGATTCCACCTATGATATGGCGATCGAGATTTATGAGGCATATCTGGACAAGGATATGGAAGCGGACGGGACCAGATATCTGGAAGCTGCTCTTTCTTCTGAGGCCAAGGATGCCCAGGACCACTGTGACAGAGGCCGTGTCTACTATTATATGGAAGACTACAGCAACGCAAAAAAAGAGCTTCTGGAAGCAACCAAGAAGGATAATACGGAAGCATTGCTTCTTCTGGGAATGGTATATCTTGCCCAGGATGATGTGGAAAATGCCAAGGCAATGTACAAGCAGTATATTTCCGCAGTGGGTGATTCCGCCAAGGGCTATAATGGCCTGGCACTGTGCGATATCCGAAGCGGAGATTATGATTCCGCTCTTGATAACATCACAAAAGGCCTTCCGACAGCTGCCACAGACGAGATGCAGAGCCTCCTGTTCAATGAGATCGTAGCCTATGAGAAAAAGCTGGATTTTGCTACTGCACTGACCAAGGTCCAGGAATATATTGAGATGTTCCCTGAAGATTCCGCTGCAAAAAAAGAGCGGGCTTTCCTGAAAACCAGAACGTCTTCGGAGGGCTGATATGGAATATTTTGAGGAAATACAGGACCGGGTCATCCTGATCGGGGTTCAGGCAAATCTGGGGGATGACATGGAAGAATCCCTGGATGAGCTTGGAGAGCTTGCGGCTACAGCAGGTGCATACGTTGCTGGCAGGATCATCCAGAACCGCGAGGCAATACATCCTGGCACCTATATCGGAAAAGGCAAGATCGAGGAGGTAAAAGGCCTTCTCTATGCCCTGAATGCCAACGGTGTGATCTGTGACGATGAGCTTTCTCCTGCTCAGATGAATAATCTGGAACGTGAGCTGGAGTGCAAGGTTATGGATCGTACCCTGCTGATCCTTGACATTTTTGCGAAGCGTGCTGTCACAAGTGAAGGCAAGATCCAGGTAGAGCTTGCACAGCTTCGTTACCGGTCTGCACGTCTTGTGGGACTTCGTTCTTCTCTTTCGCGACTTGGAGGAGGAATCGGAACCAGAGGCCCCGGTGAGAAAAAGCTGGAGACAGACCGTCGTCTGATCCGGAACAGGATTTCCGCACTGAAGCAGGAGCTTTCCCAGGTGGAAAAGCACAGAGAGCTGATCCGTTCCAGAAGAGCTGTGGGAAATCTGAAGACAGCAGCCATTGTCGGTTATACCAATGCAGGAAAGTCAACGCTTCTGAATACACTGACAGGCGCCTCGGTGCTTTCGGAGGATAAGCTGTTTGCCACACTGGATCCGACTACCCGTCTTCTGACGCTGGATGACGGACAGCAGCTTCTTCTTACGGATACCGTAGGCTTTATCCGCAAGCTTCCGCACAATCTGGTGGAAGCCTTCAAGAGTACTCTGGAGGAAGCCAAATATGCGGATTATATCATTCATGTGGTAGATGCATCCAATCCTCAGGCGGAGATGCAGATGCATATCGTATATGAAACCCTGAAAGAGCTTGGTGCCCTGGGAAAAAAGACGATCACACTTTTTAACAAGCAGGACCGTGTTTCCGGGGAGAGCTTCCGGGATCTCCGGGCAGACTATACGCTGAAGATTTCCGCACAGACAGGAGAGGGGCTTGAGGAATTTAAGCAGCTTCTTTCGGAGATCCTGGCAGAAGGACAGATCTATATGGAACGGCTTTTTCCTTATTCGGAGGCCGGTCAGATCCAGCTGATCCGTGAGTATGGACAGCTTCTTTCGGAAGAGTATACCGAAGGCGGGATTGCTGTAAAAGCAAGAGTTCCGCGGGAAATCTATCCGAAAGTCACATAATGTTAAAATATCTACTCAGTACCATATATAGTACCGTGAACAAAACGGGCACTATATATGGTGCTTTTTGTGTTGACGCAAAGAGGCGTGTCTGATACAATAAGCCTACAGCGCTTTGAACACAGATCGTGAAAAGGTGTGTGTTCGTAAGCAGGCAAGTGAGGCGGAATGGAATATCCGCTTATAAATAAATGCATGAGGGAGGCATTTTCTTATGTTTCAGGTAGTAAAAAGAGACGGTGAATTAGACGAATTCAAAATGGGGAAGATCACTGCAGCAATTGATAAGGCATTTGATGCCAAAGGCAAGAATTACAGTTCGGATATGATCGATCTTCTGGGACTTCGTGTTACAGCGGATTTTCAGAATAAGATCGAGAACAACCGGATTTCTGTTGAGGATATCCAGGACAGTGTGGAGAACGTACTGATCCAGGCCGGATATTCTGATGTTGCCAAGGCGTATATCCTTTATCGGAAGCAGCGTGAGAAGATCCGCAATATGAAATCCACCATCCTTGACTATAAAGAGATCGTAAACAGCTATGTAAAGGTTGAGGACTGGCGTGTAAAGGAGAACTCAACGGTTACTTATTCTGTAGGAGGTCTGATCTTAAGCAACTCCGGAGCAGTTACCGCAAACTACTGGCTGTCTGAGATCTATGACAACGAGATCGCAGATGCACACAGAAATGCAGATATCCATATCCATGATCTGTCCATGCTGACCGGATACTGTGCAGGCTGGTCCCTGAAACAGCTGATCCGAGAAGGACTTGGCGGTATTGAGGGTAAGATCACTTCTGCACCTGCAAAGCATTTAAGTGTACTCTGTAACCAGATGGTGAATTTCCTGGGTATCATGCAGAACGAGTGGGCAGGCGCACAGGCATTTTCATCCTTTGATACTTATCTGGCACCTTTTGTAAAGGCAGACAACCTTTCCTATCCGGAGGTTAAGAAATGTATTGAGTCCTTTGTATATGGCGTAAATACTCCAAGCCGCTGGGGTACTCAGGCACCGTTTTCCAACATTACACTGGACTGGACCGTTCCGGACGACCTTGCAGAGCTTCCGGCTATCGTAGGCGGCAAGGACATGGATTTCAAATATAAGGACTGTAAGAAAGAAATGGATATGGTCAACAAGGCATTTATCGAGACCATGATCGAGGGCGATGCCAACGGACGTGGATTCCAGTATCCGATCCCGACCTATTCCATCACAAAGGAATTTGACTGGTCTGATACCGAGAACAACCGTCTTCTTTTTGAGATGACTTCCAAGTACGGTACTCCGTATTTTTCCAATTATATCAACAGTGATATGAAGCCAAGCGACATCCGCAGCATGTGCTGCCGTCTCCGTCTGGATCTTCGTGAGCTCCGCAAAAAGAGTGGTGGATTCTTTGGCTCCGGTGAGAGTACAGGCTCTGTAGGCGTTGTTACCATCAATATGCCGCGTATCGCATATCTTTCCAGAACGCCGAAGGAATTTTATCAGCGCCTGGACCACATGATGGATATCTCCGCAAGATCTCTTCATATCAAGAGAGATGTGATCAGCAGGCTTCTGGATGAGGGACTGTATCCGTACACGAAGAGATATCTTGGAAGCTTTAACAACCATTTTTCCACCATCGGGCTTGTGGGAATGAACGAAGCGGGCTTAAATGCCTGCTGGCTGAAAAAAGACATGACAGATCCGGAAACCCAGAAGTTTACAAAAGAGGTTCTGGAACATATGAGAAACCGTCTTTCAGACTATCAGGAGCAGTATCCGGGAGAGCTTTTCAATCTGGAGGCAACACCGGCGGAATCCACCGCATACCGCCTTGCCAAACACGACAGAAGCCGTTATCCGGATATCAAGACAGCAGGAAAAGAGGGCGACACCCCGTATTACACAAATAGTTCTCATCTGCCGGTTGATTACACTGCGGATATTTTTGACGCACTGGATATTCAGGACGATCTGCAGACTCTGTATACTTCAGGAACCGTATTCCATGCATTCCTTGGGGAGAAGCTTCCGGACTGGAAGGCAGCGGCAGCTCTGGTACGTAAGATTGCAGAGAATTATCGCCTGCCCTATTACACTATCTCACCGACCTATTCCGTATGTCAGGAGCACGGCTACATCAGCGGCGAGCATTTCACCTGCCCGAAATGTGGAAAGAAGGCTGAGGTTTACAGTCGTATCACAGGATATTACCGTCCGGTACAGAACTGGAATGATGGTAAGACCCAGGAGTACAAGAATCGTACCCTCTATGATATTACCCATTCCCAGCTGAAAAAGGTCCACACCAGTGTGATGACCATGAAGGGTGACGAGGTGGAGATCCAGCCTGTGGAATCTCATAAATATCTTTTTACGACCAGCACCTGTCCGAACTGCCGTATGGCAAAGAAAATGCTGGAAGGCGAAGAACTGGAGATCATCGATGCTGAGCAGAATCCCGAGCTTGTCAAGCAGTATGGGATCCGTCAGGCGCCGACGCTTGTCATTACTGACGGGGCGAAGGTTAGGAAGTATGTGAATGCTTCTAATATACAGAAGTATGTAGACGAAGAGTTGGATTGAGTTTTTTGCCAAAATAACTGTAAGTAAAAAATGGATGGCTGGACGCATGTCTGTTGGATGTGTGTCTGGCCTTTTTTATATTGGGAATTTTATGTTATGATATTTTATGTTTGAGATTTGGGGCCTGGAAAAGATGGTTGACATTTCATGTCGAGATGGGTATACTTATACCTGAATTTAATGATTAAAAGCGTTACGCTTTAATGTATGAATGTATACGCAAAACGCTCCATCCCGGAAGGGCCCCGCTGGGAAGGATTCACTTCCACCAAATTTCATGCTAAATTAAAAAAGAAATAAAAAGAATAACAGAAAAGAGGAAAATTATTATGGTAAAACAGAACATCGTCTTCGTAGAAAACACTCCAGGCAGTCTTCAGAAAGTTACAAAGATTCTTGCAGAGAATCAGATCGATATCTACGGTTTCGGCTGCTTTGACGCACCGGAGTTTGCAAACTTCCGTATGGTATGCGACAATCCGGAAAGAGCAGATGAGATCATGGCTGAGCATGGATACATGACTCGTATCACACAGGCTATCCTGGTAGACCTTCAGGATGAGATCGGTGGGTTAGACAAGCTTCTTAGTGTCATGGGCGACAGCAACGTAAACCTTCATTACATCTACACCTTCTTCCACAGAGGCCTGAAAGTTCCGGTAGCGATCATGCACTGTGAGGATCTTCTGGTTGCAGAGAGTGTTCTCCGTAACAATGGATTCCAGGTTCTGAACCGCCTGGTAGATCCGGATGGAGAAGCAGAGGCGTAATCAATCGCATAAAAGGGACAAACAGGAATGAAGTATCGTATTTTTATTGTAGAAGATGACGAAACAATCGCGAATCTTCTGAAAAAGCATCTCAGTTCCTGGGGATATGACGTTTTTCTGGCTGAGGATTTTTCCAATATACTGCAGGAATTTGCGGGGAAAGATCCTCAGCTTGTTCTTCTGGATCTGAAACTTCCATTTTATAATGGCTTTCACTGGTGTGAGGAAATCCGAAAGGTTTCCCAGGTGCCGGTGATCTTCATCTCCTCCGCAGCGGATAACATGAACATGGTCATGGCCATGAGCCGTGGAGCCGATGACTTTATTGCCAAGCCTTTTGATATGGACGTACTGGTGGCCAAGATCCAGGCAATCCTCCGCAGAACCTATTCCTTCGGAAACCCGGGAAATGTCCTGGAACATAAAGGCGCGGTTCTCAATCTTTCCAGAGCGACACTGACCTGGAACGGGGAGGAGACGGAACTGACCAGAAATGAACTGCGTATCCTGGAACTGCTTTTTTCCCAGGCAGGGAAACCGGTATCCAGAGATGCCATTATGACAAAACTGTGGGAAAGTGACAGCTTTGTGGATGACAACACCCTGACCGTAAACATTACACGCCTTCGCAAAAAACTGGAGGCGGCAGGCCTTGTGGATTTTATCATCACGCGAAAAGGTCTTGGATATATGGTGTGAGGTTTTTATGGAATCATTTCGAGCATATTTAAAACAGACAAAAATTTTTTTCATCGCCTGTGTTTTTATGGCGGCTGTGTCGACAGCAGTGATCTGCCTGTACCAGCTTCCCCTGGAGGCGGCGGTCTATCTGGCAGTTCTGTGGCTGGGAGCAGGAGCTGCCGTTTTTTTATACGGTTATGCCTGTTACAGACAGAAGGTGCAGAACTTAATCCTGGTGGAAAAAGCTCCGGAGATTAATCTGGACCGGCTGGGCGAGACCACCGATGAGGTGGAGCTTCTTTACAGGGATATCATCCGGAAACTGGACGGCATGCGGATGGGTGCGGAGACAGAACGGCAGCGTTCTCTGGAAGAAATGACCGATTACTACACTATGTGGGCACATCAGATCAAGACGCCGATCTTTGCTCTACGCCTGCTGCTTCGGGAGGAGCCGGAGGAGAACCGGGAGTCCGGGGCACAGCTTTTTCGCATTGAACAGTATGTGGAGATGGTGTTGGGCTACCTTCGCACGGAGGACATGTCCGCCGATCTGAAGCTGACCCGATGCTCGCTGGATCGGATCATCCGGGAGCAGATCCATAAATACGCAGGGATCTTTGTGTCAAAAAAGCTTTCGTTATCATATGAGGGGACAGATGCGATCGTTCTTACCGATGAAAAATGGCTTGGTTTTGTCATTGGACAGATTCTTTCCAATGCGTTGAAATATACAAGAACGGGCGGCATTGAAATCTGGCTGGAGGATGAGCGTGGAAACAGGGTATCTGAGAATCCAAATTTGAAGCAGAATACGGCTCCGGGGATTTGTAATACGGCCCCGGCAACTCTGGTCATCGCAGACTCCGGCATCGGAATCCAGCCGGAGGATCTTCCGCGCATCTTCGAAAAAGGCTACACAGGCGTCAATGGACGGGAGGACAACCGTGCTACCGGGATCGGTCTGTATTTAAGCCGGAAGATCCTGAGAAAACTGGGTCACGAGATCACTGTGGATTCCCAGGTGGATAAAGGCACGGAAGTTCGGATGAGCCTGTGGAAAAAAGATCTGGAGATGTATTAACCTTACACAAATGTAAGCTTCCTCCGTAAAATGTAAGCCACTTCGATGGCAGCCGCCGGAGAATTTTCTTATACTGAAACCATAACATAGCGTTTCGGGTAATTCTTACATCAGGTTCGATCGCTTTAGAACATGATGCACGACTCCCTGGATCGCTGTAAATACAGATAAGAAAGGAATTAGCGTATGGCATTACTGGAAGTAACAAATGTAAAAAAGATATACAGCACCCGCTTCGGCGGAAATAAAGTGCAGGCACTTTTCAATGTGACATTTTCGGTGGAAGAAGGAGAATATGTGGCGATCATGGGAGAGTCCGGTTCCGGAAAAACAACACTTCTGAATATTCTGGCAGCCCTGGACCGCCCCACATCCGGCGAAGTGCTTCTGGAAGGAAAAAGCATTACTCACCTGACAGAAAAAGAAATTTCCGCATTCCGTCGGAAGAACTTAGGCTTCGTGTTCCAGGATTTCAATCTTCTGGACACCTTCAGCCTCCGGGACAATATTTATCTTCCTCTCGTGCTGGCAGGGGAAGATTATCAGGAGATGGAGCAGAAGATCCGTCCCATTGCAAAAGCCCTTCACATCAACCAGCTTCTGGAAAAATTCCCCTACGAGGTTTCCGGCGGACAGAAGCAGAGAGCAGCAGTTGCAAGGGCACTGATCACAGATCCGAAGCTGATCCTTGCGGACGAACCGACCGGAGCCCTGGATTCCCGTGCAGCCTCCGATCTTCTTTCCATGTTCAATGAGGTAAATCGGGAAGGCCAGACCATTCTCATGGTAACTCACAGCGCGCAGGCCGCCAGCCACGCATCCAGAGTACTTTTTATCAAGGATGGCGAAGTGTTCCACCAGATCTACCGTGGCACAAAAACAAGACAGGAAATGTACCAGATGATTGCAGATACCCTGACGATCCTTACGACAGGCGGTGAGACCTATGCGTAAAGGAATGTTTGGAAAACTGGCAGTGCAGAACATCCGGAATAACCGGAGCACCTATGTTCCCTATATGCTTACCTGCATTTTCTGCATTGCCATGATGTATATGATGGAATTTCTGCGGGACTGTCCCACATTGGAGAAAGCAGTGCCCCAGGCAGCAGAAGTGAGGATGATCGTAGGAACCGGTGAAGTGGTTGTTGGAATTTTCTGCGTTATCTTTCTGATCTACAGCAACAGTTTTCTCATGAAACACAGACAGAAAGAAATCGGGCTTTACAACATTCTGGGACTGGAAAAAGGCCATATCGGAAAAGTGATGTTTCTGGAAACAAGCATGACTTCGCTGCTTTCTCTGACGGCAGGGATCGGGATTGGCATCCTTGGAAGCAAGCTCTCCCTGCTTTTGCTTTTCCGTTTTCTTCATGTTCCGGCAGTGCTGGGATTTTATGTTTCCATTACAGGAATCCTGTTTTGCATCGCAGGATTTGGAGGGATTTTTCTTGTTATTCTGGCACTGAATCTTACCAGAGTAAGGATGAATAACCCCATAGAACTTCTGAGAGGCGGAAACACAGGAGAGAAGGAGCCCCGGGCAAAATGGCTCATGGCACTTCTGGGGATGATTTCTCTTGGAGTGGGATATTATCTGGCAGTAACCACGGAATCCCCAATCCAGGCAATTTTCATTTTTCTTCTGGCAGTGATTCTGGTTATGGCAGGAACGTATCTTCTTTTTACCGCAGGAAGCATTGTAATCCTGAAACTTTTGCGAAAGAACAAAAAGTTCTACTATAAAACCGGCAACTTTATCAGTGTCTCCGGCATGATCTATCGTATGAAACAAAATGCGGCAGGCCTGGCCAGCATCTGTATTTTAAGTACAGGAGTGCTCCTGCTTCTTTCTATGACTGTGTCGCTGTATTTTGGAATGGGTGACATCATGGTGAACCGGTATCCTTTTGATACGGATGCCAGGATTTCGGGCATCAGCCAGGAACAGAGTGAACAGATTCAGAAAGTTTTTGCACAGGCAATCAAAAATGATCAGGTGCCGGCAGAAAAAACAGTGGACGAAACTTATCTCGAGATCGGCTGCAGGCAGGAAAAAAACGGTATTATGATCGGACAGGCTTACAGTTACTCAGAAGATGGAAAATCCGTAGATCTGTATACGATCCGTCAGTCTGAGTATGAGAAACTTACCGGTGAAAAAACAGATCTTCACGACGGCGAGATCTTTGCCTGGTATCCGTCTGAAAAGGAAAAAGACATATTAAAAATTGATGACCGGGATTTTGCAGTAAAAAAATGGCTGGAAAAAGCACCTTTAAGTGCCATGAACAATCTGGTATCCAATATGGCGGCAATTGTTGTGACGGATTCCGATTTCGAGTATATTGACGGGCTTCGGACAAAGATGTATGAAGGTCTTGATGCCTACGAGGCTGGAAAAGATCTCACAGTTCATTTGGGTGTAGATATCCGTGGCAGCGGGGAGGAAAAGATCCGGTATGGCCAGGCTGTTTATCAGGCACTGAAAGATTACTGCAGAAGCGGTGGCTTTTCAGAGAATACCATCGTGATCGGTGGTGTCCGCCAGAGTGAGTACGAAACGTATTATGTAGATAATGGAACGATCCTATTTATTGGAATCTTTTTGGGAGCACTGTTCCTTATGGGAACGGCGATGATCATTTACTACAAACAGATCTCAGAGGGCTACGAAGATCAGGGAAGGTTCCAGATCATGCAGAAAGTAGGTATGAGCCGCAGAGAGGTGAAAGGAGCTATCCGCAGACAGATCCTTCTGGTATTTTTTATCCCGCTTGTGATGGCAATGGTGCATATTTCCATGGCATTTCCGCTGATCCGCCGGCTCCTGCTGCTGTTCGGAATGGCCAATACAAAATTGTACGTGGGCTGCACTGCGGGAACGGTTCTGGCCTTTGCGCTGGTCTATGGACTGATCTACTCCATGACAGCCAGATCTTACTATAAAATAGTGGAAAAAGCATAAAATCGGTGAAAAAGTACAGCTGTGTTTGCTGTGAAGTATTGAAGTTTTGATATGGCAATGCTACAATAAAGGGGCGTGTCAGGAAGCAGAAAAGTTTCCGGACACGCTCTTATTTACATGTACAACGAACTATAGCGATGCACTAATTTATTGGATCGCTGTAAGACGAGACGCTGGTGATCGCTGCACAGATCGGAGAAGCCTGCAAAGGTGCTTTTCATAGTTGCGTTTTATAACGGAATGTACATACAATGGAGGAAATCGATGAAAAGAGAAAGTTTCAGAAAAGGTATGAAGGATGGAGTTCCCATCGCTCTTGGATATTTTGCGGTATCCTTTACCTTTGGCATGATGGCTGTTGCCGGCGGCTTGAGTATCTGGCAGGCAGTTCTGATCTCCCTGACCAACCTGACATCGGCCGGTCAGTTTGCGGGACTGGACATTATTTTTGCGGGAGGCTCCATGTGGGAGATGGCAATGACCCAGCTGATCATCAACCTGAGATACTGCCTGATGTCATTTTCCCTGTCCCAGAAATTCCGGCGTGAGGAGTCCGGTATCCTGAAATACATCGCTGCTTTTGGTATCACCGATGAAATTTTCGGGATCAGTGCGGCCCAGGAGGGAAAGGTCAGCGTATTTTATAATTACGGAGCCATGTGCGTGGCAATTCCCGGATGGACTCTTGGAACTCTGGCAGGAGGAATCTCCGGAAGCCTTTTGCCGGATTTTATGCTTAGTGCGTTGAGCGTTGCCATTTACGGAATGTTCCTGGCCATCATCATCCCGCCGTCCAAAAAGAGCAGACCGGTTCTTGGGGTGGTTGTGGCATCCATGGCAGTCAGTACTGTTTTTGCGGTGACACCGGTGTTAAAACAGGTATCATCCGGATTTATGATCATTATCACAACACTTCTGGTAGCAGGCCTGGCAGCTTATTTCTGCCCGCTGGAAGAGAAAGGGGAAGCCGTTCATGAGTCATAATGTATATCTTTATATCCTGGTGATGGCAATTGTCACCTATCTCATCCGTATGCTGCCCCTTGCTCTTGCAAAAAACGAGATCAGAAGCCCGTTTATCAAGTCCTTTCTGTATTATGTGCCATATGCCTGTCTGGCAGCCATGACCTTCCCGGCCATCCTGAAGGCCACAGACAGCATCATCTCCGGTGCAGCAGGTTTCCTGGTAGCACTTATTGCTGCATATAAGGAAAAAAGCCTGATCACAGTAGCCCTGCTGGCATGTGCGGCGGTGTTTATCGTGGAGAGGGTTCTGGTATTTATTTGAAGAGGGGATATGCGGAAATATAATACGCAGGAGGGAGCTTCGAAAAGCTCCCTCCATTTTCATTTATTCACCTAAAAATCCAAGATCGATCTCTCCGTCAAACACCGTAGTTGCAGGTCCTGTCATATATACAAGGTTTTCATCTCTTTCCCAGGAGATGTTTAAGTCTCCGCCAAGAAGCTGTACAGTAACCGGCTTACTGCCATCAACCTTGTCATTGAGGATGGAAGCTACCGTAACTGCGCAGGCACCTGTGCCGCAGGCAAGAGTTTCTCCGGAGCCACGCTCCCATACACGCATCTTTACGGTGTGGCGGTCGATCACCTGAACAAACTCAGTGTTGACTCTGTCCGGGAAGCATACGTGATTTTCAAAGGACGGGCCGATCTTTTCCAGGTCAAGGCTGTCCACATCGTCTACGTAGATGATGGCATGAGGATTACCCATGGAAACTGCGGTCATGTGATATTCTTTTCCGTCGACGGTGATGGGAGCGTCGATCACCTGCTCGGTTTCGGCAACCACCGGGATCTCTTTTGCAGTGAGGATCGGGGAGCCCATGTTGACTTTTACCATGGAGGCCTTGCCGTCGTGGATGGTAAGATCCACATATTTGATACCGCTTCTTGTGGCGATGCTTAAAGAAGTTTTGTCCACAATGCCGTGGTCGTAGACATATTTGGCAACGCAGCGGATACCGTTTCCGCACATGGCACCCTGAGAGCCGTCCAGATTGTACATATCCATCTCGCAGTCTGCAATCTCAGACGGGCGGATCAGGATCAGACCATCGGAACCAATGCCAAAATGACGGTCGCTGACAAATTTTGCCACTGCGGCCGGATCCTTAACAGTTTCCTCAAAACAGTTTACATATACATAATCGTTTCCAATGCCGTGCATTTTCGTGAATTTCATAATAGTAGCCTCCTCTTGTTTCTGAATATTATACTTGTTTTTTCTGTTGGAGCACAAGCCCCCATGGAAAAAACACGCAGGTTTTTTCCATTTGTTGCCTTTAATAGTATAGTATATTGGACAATTGTTATTGAAAAGTGAATTTTCCCTGTGAAATTCCCATAAATTACAGGTGGATTTTCGGATTTATGGGTTTTATATGCTTGCATTTTGTCAGAAACATGGTATCATAAAACAAAGTAATATGCATGGAGATGTATAATTATGCTGTACATTACGGATTGGGCTGTTACTGTTCATTGGTAATATTCCGCGAGGTGTTTTTTGTGACCACAGGTCACAGAAAACCCGAGAATTTCGGCGCGAAATCATGCAAAAGCATGATTTCTGTGCATCGCGGAGCGTGTTGCTGGTCACGAAGTGAACAGTAACATTGGACTGACACAAGCAGAGAGACAGTTAACGTAAAGTACATAGAATTCAGGAGGAAGAAAAAATGAAGAGAAAATTTATGGCACTTGCACTTGCAGCAGCTATGACAGTTTCTATGACATCCGCTGTTTTTGCAGCAGATGAGATCAAGAGCGCAGATGATCTGGAGGGTAAGAAGATCGGTGTTCAGCTTGGAACAACCGGTGATGCAGACGCTACAGAGGTTAAAGACGCAACAGTAGAGAGATACAACAAAGGTAATGACGCTGTTATGGCTCTGAAACAGGGTAAGATTGACTGCGTAGTGATCGACAGCGAGCCTGCCAAGAAATTTGTTGAGAAAAACGATGATCTTGAGATCGTTGAGGATATTTTTGATAAAGAGGAGTATGCAATCTGTCTTTCCAAAGATAATGCAGACCTTACCAAAGAGTTCAACGAAGCGCTGAAGGAGCTGAAGGATGACGGAACTCTGGATTCCATCAGAGATAACTACATCGGTGATGATGTAGGTAAGACACCGTATGAGACTCCTAAGGATGCAGATCACTCCAAGGGAACTCTTACCATGGCAACAAACGCAACCTTCCAGCCATACGAATACTATGACGGAGATAAGATTGTAGGTATTGATGTTGATATCGCTCAGGCTGTCTGCGACAAGCTTGGATATGAGCTGAAGGTCGAGGATATGGAGTTTGATGCGATCGTAAATTCTGTTAAATCCGGAAAAGCTGATTTCGGTGCTGCAGGAATGACAGTAACAGAGGATCGTAAAAAGAGCGTTGATTTCACTGATCCGTACACAACTGCAGAGCAGGTTGTTATTGTAAAGAAATAATTTTGCACAGAGAAATCAGAGGATTCTGAACGGATAAGCTGAGAAACAGATATTCGTTGCAGGGTTCAGTAGCGAATGATCAGGTTCCGGATATCCGGGTATGTTTTCCGGATTTCGGAACCTGTAGTTTTGGAAAGGGTGGAAATTTTGAGTCTTATTGAACAGTTTCAGTTTAACTTTCTGGACGACAATCGCTGGCAGTTCATTTTGTCCGGTCTGAAAAATACCATCATCATTACTTTTTTTGCTGTACTTCTTGGTATTTTTCTGGGATTTGTCATTGCTATTGTCCGTTCTACACATGATAAGACAGGTAAGCTTAAGATCCTTAATGTGATCTGTCGTGTTTATCTGACTGTGATCCGTGGCACCCCAACGATGGTACAGCTGCTGATCGTATTTTATGTTATTTTTGCAACCATAGATCCGGGTAAGATAGTTGTTGCCATTATCGCCTTTGGTATGAACTCTGCTGCATACGTGGCTGAGATCGTCCGTTCCGGTATCATGTCTATTGATCAGGGACAGTTTGAGGCAGGACGGAGCCTGGGTCTTAACTATACACAGACTATGATCAAGATCATTCTTCCGCAGGCGGTCAAGAACATCCTGCCGGCCCTTGGAAACGAGCTGATCGTACTTTTGAAGGAGACATCCATCAGTGGTTATATCGGACTTATGGATCTGACCCGTGGCGGAGACATTATCCGAAGCCAGACCTACAGTGCACTGTTCCCGCTGCTGGTAGTAGCTGCGATCTATCTTGTGATCGTTTGCTTCCTTACCTATCTGGTAGGAAGACTTGAAAGGAGGCTGAGAACCAATGAGCGTAAGTAATGAAGTGCTTCTGGATGTACAGGGACTTGAAAAGGCCTATGGCGGCAATCAGGTTCTCAACGGGATCACCACACAGATCCGCAGAGGTGAAGTAGTAGCCATTATCGGACCATCCGGCTGTGGTAAATCTACATTCCTCCGTTCCCTGAATCTCCTTGAGGAGCCGACCGGGGGAAAAATCCTCTTTGAGGGAACCGACATCACAGATTCCAAGGTGGATATCAACCGTCATCGTCAGAAGATCGGAATGGTATTCCAGCAGTTTAATCTTTTTCCACATAAGACAGTAAAAGAGAACATTATGCTCGCACCTGTGACTCTGAATCTTATGAGTAAGGAAGAGGCTGAAAAAACGGCACTGGAGCTTCTGGAGCGAGTAGGTCTTCCGGATAAGGCAGATTCCTATCCGGACATGCTTTCCGGCGGTCAGAAGCAGCGTATCGCCATTGCAAGATCTCTTGCCATGAACCCGGACGTGATGCTGTTTGATGAGCCTACATCTGCTCTTGATCCGGAGATGGTAGGAGAGGTCCTGGAACTGATGCAGGAGCTTGCAAGATCCGGCATGACCATGGTTGTGGTAACTCATGAGATGGGCTTTGCCCGCGAGGTGGCAACCAGAGTCCTCTTCATTGATGAAGGAAAGATCCAGGAAGAAAATTCTCCTAAGGAATTCTTTGCAAATCCAAAGAATAAGAGACTTCGAGAGTTTCTTTCAAAGACATTATAATGACATTATAAATATAAGAATATTAAAAACGGATGCTTGATCCTCCTGTGGAAATGCTGCAGGAGATAAAGCATCCGTTTTTTGTAGTGCTAGTTGCAAAAAAATCTTTTTTCTTTCCGCTGCTCAGTGGATTTCTTCACCGGCAGTTTTTTGTGCGGCTTTTATTTCGTTGTAACAGTATTTGATGATAGATTTTCTGGTTATGATCCCGATGAAGGAGCCCTGGTCATCTACCACCGGTACGAAGTTCTGATTAATGGCGCGATCCAGGAGATCTTCCATATTGGAATCTGCATGGACCGGTTTGTAGGTGGCACGGCGTGGGATCGCCATGATCGGGATTCCCTCTGTTTCCTTGATGTCGTGGATATCTGCACGGCGCATGCCCCAGAGGAGATCTCCCTCTGAGATGGTGCCGAGATATTTGCCGTCCATGGTGAGGATAGGAATGCAGGAGTACTTGCGGTGCTCCATTTTTTCGAGGGTCTGGCGAAGAGTTTCATCCTCAAAGATGTAGGCTACTTCGCTTTTGGGAATCAGAAAAAACAGAATGTTCACGTTATTACCTCATTTCCGCGAAAATTATAAATAAATCTGTAGGCTGTTTTAGAGAAGCTGAAGTCCGTGTGTCTCTGCAGCATCTGTGATCTCCTTCGGCCAGAGAGAGACATGTACTTCTCCGATGTGTGCTTTACGAAGGAAGAACATACAGATCCTAGACTGTCCGATACCACCACCGATGGTGTACGGAAGCTCTTTGTTCAGGATGGCCTTCTGGAATGGAAGCTCTCTTCGGTCATCACAGCCTGCTTCGGTAAGCTGGCGGTCAAGTGCGTCCTCGTCAACACGGATTCCCATTGAGGAAAGCTCAAGGGCAATGTCAAGTACCGGATAGTATACGAGGATATCACCGTTCAGTTCCCAGTCATCATAGTCCGGGGCACGTCCGTCGTGGCGCTCGCCGTTGGTGAGGGTTTTGCCGACTTTCATAAGGAAGACAGCGCCCTTTTCACGGGTGATCCGATATTCACGTTCCTTCGGTGTACAGTCCGGATACATGTCAAGAAGCTCCTGAGTTGTGATAAAGAAGATATCCTTCGGAAGGATCTCCTCGATGTAGTCATACTGTACAGCCATGTATTTCTCAGTTTTACGAAGGACACTGTAAATGGTGCGTACGGTTTCCTTGAGAGTCTCCATGGAACGTTCTTCTTTGGAGATGATCTTTTCCCAGTCCCACTGGTCTACGTAAACAGAGTGGATATTGTCCAGATCTTCATCCCGGCGGATGGCTACCATATCTGTGTAAAGACCTTCTCCGTGAGAAAATCCGTATTTTTTCAGTGCGTAGCGTTTCCATTTGGCAAGGGAGTGTACGATTTCGGCGTTGCTTCCTTCGATAGCCTTGATATCAAAGCTTACCGGGCGCTCTACACCATTAAGGTTGTCATTAAGGCCGGATTCCGGTGCTACAAATGTTGGAGCGGATACTCGAAGAAGGTTCAGCTTCTGTGAGAGTGTCTGCTGGAAGAAATCTTTTACTGTTTTGATCGCAATCTGTGTGTCATGGAGGTTCAGGTCTGCATGATAGGTTGCGGGGATTGTGATTGTATTCATTATCGGCTCCTCCTGATGATTTTTAGGCTTATTGCTCTGTGGGGTATTATAGCAGAAAATGGGTGGAGTGGCAATATAATGAGAGGGGAAGTCTTTTGGGGTATCGTAGAAAAATGCTGGGTATTAAATGCCTGGTGTGATATACTGAAAAAAGAATGCTTATGTTTACGACGGAAATATAAATATCCGTTTTGACGGATAGAATGGAGGGAGCTTATGGCAGGTCAAAGGTGTCAGGTTTGTGGGGGTAAGGTTGTAAATGGCAGGTGTTCATTATGTGGGATGCCTTACAGAAATGATGAGGTGTTATATCATTTGAATGAGCCCCGGGAGATACATTATAAACATGCTTCCGCCAAAGTGCGGGATATGATGCGGCAGTATGGACAGGATGCTGATCAAACAACACAACATAACGGAAACGTAAACCGGAATACGAACGTAAACCGGAATACGAACGCAAACCGGAATACAAATATAAATCGGAATACGAATGCAAGCCGCAATACCGATTTGAATCGGAATCTAACCAGAAGCCGGAATACAGGTGCAGCAGCCGGACGTAAGACTGCTGCGGCAGTTAATACCAGGAATAAAACAACGGTGGGCAGAAATCGTGCAGAAGTTTTAGATCAGGGAAAAAAACAGCAAAAAAAAGATCAGAAAAGCAGCGGGGCAGGCTGGATCATATGGTTTATAGTGACACTGGCCATTCTGCTTCCGAAATTATGGGATTTTCTTGCAGACTGGATCGGAACAAATTTGTGAGAATATTTCTGCAGTGAGATCAGGCAGTGCTAAGTGTCTGTATTTTCGTGTATACAGAAATATCCCTTTTCTTTTCTCCTCAGCTGTGTTATACTCATGCCTAGCACAACATATAGATGAAAAACAATATATAGAAGATATAGGTACTATATATAGTATTTTGCATAGCGACTTATATATAGCACAGGGAGGGATGAGCAATGTTATATGTAATCAAGAAAGACGGGACAAGAGAGGAGTTTAATCCGCAGAAGATCGTGGCTGCCGTGAACAAATCCGCAGAGCGTATTCTTTATACTTTTTCAGACGAGGAGAAGGATTTTATCTGCCGTTTTTGCCCAGGAGCATGCGGATTCCCTTGGAAAGAATGAGATTGAGATCCAGGAGATGCACAATATCGTGGAGGGGGCTCTGGAGCGTGTGAATCCGGCAGTTGCCAAGAGCTACCGTGATTATCGGAATTACAAGCTGGATTTTATCCATATGATGGATGATGTCTATACCAAGAGTCAGGCGATCCGTTATATCGGTGATAAAAGTAATGCCAATACAGACAGCGCCCTTGTTGCCACGAAACGAAGCCTGATCTTTAATGAGCTGAACAAGGAACTCTATCGGAAGTTTTTTATGAACCGTAATGAGCTTCAGGCATGTAAGGACGGCTACATTTATATTCATGACCAGTCTGCACGTCTGGATACCATGAATTGCTGTCTGTTCGATGTGGCAGCTGTTTTAAGTGGCGGTTTTGAGATGGGCAATGTCTGGTATAACGAGCCGAAGACTCTGGATACAGCCTTTGATGTTATGGGGGATATCATTCTCAGTACAGCAGCACAGCAGTATGGTGGCTTTACAGTGCCGGAGGTTGATAAGATCCTGGCACCGTATGCAAAGAAGAGCTATGATAAATATATTTCCGAATTTATGAAATACTCGGATGAGAGCTGGAGTGGCCGTGAGGAGAGAGCTATTGAGTATGCTCTTGATAAGGTCCGCAGGGATTATGACCAGGGCTGGCAGGGAATTGAGTACAAGCTGAATACCGTCGGTTCTTCCAGAGGTGATTATCCGTTTGTTACGGTGACACTTGGTCTCGGAACCGAGCAGTTTGAGAAGATGTGTACGATTTCCCTTCTTGAGGTCCATCAGGGAGGACAGGGTAAGGCCGGACACAAGAAACCGGTACTTTTCCCGAAGATCGTATTCCTTTATGACAAAGAGATCCATGGTCCCGGAAAGTGCTGTGAGGATATTTTTGAGGCCGGTGTGGAGTGTTCCTCCAAAACCATGTATCCGGACTGGCTGTCTATGTCCGGCGCAGGCTATATTTCCAGTATGTACAGGAAATACAAGAAGGTCATCAGCCCGATGGGATGCCGTGCTTTCTTAAGTCCGTGGTATGAGCGTGGCGGTATGGAGCCGGCGGATGAGAATGATACGCCTGTTTTTGTGGGACGTTTTAACATTGGTGCGGTAAGCCTTCATCTTCCGATGATCCTTGCAAAAGCCAGAGCGGAGAGCAGAGATTTTTATGAGGTTCTGGATTTCTATCTGGAAATGATCCGTAACCTGCATATTCGCACTTACGAATATCTGGGACAGATGCGTGCATCCACCAACCCGCTTGCATATTGTGAAGGCGGTTTCTACGGCGGACATCTGAAACCGAATGAAAAGATTGGCAAGATCCTGAAGCCTATGACAGCTTCCTTCGGTATCACAGCGTTAAATGAGCTTCAGGAACTTTACAATGGCAAATCCATTGCCGAGGATGGGGCGTTTGCTCTGGAGGTCTTGAAATATATCAATGACAAGGTAAATCAGTACAAGAAGGAAGATGGTTATCTTTATGCGATCTACGGAACACCGGCAGAGAGTCTTTGTGGCCTGCAGGTAGAGCAGTTCCGTAAGATGTATGGAATCATTGAGGGCGTTTCTGACAGACCATATGTGAGCAACAGTTTCCACTGCCATGTAACAGAGGATGTGACTCCGATCGAGAAACAGGATCTGGAGGGACGTTTCTGGGAGCTCTGCAATGGCGGTAAGATTCAGTATGTACGTTATCCGATCGGCTACAATAAGGAAGCTATCCGTACACTGATCCGCAGAGCCATGGATCTGGGATATTATGAGGGAGTGAACCTTTCTCTTGCATACTGTGACGATTGTGGTCATGAGGAACTGGAGATGGATGTATGCCCTGTCTGCGGTTCCAGAAACCTGACCAAGATCGACCGTATGAACGGATATCTTTCCTACAGCCGTGTCCATGGAGATACCCGCCTGAATGAGGCGAAGATGGCTGAGATCGCTGAGCGAAAATCTATGTAAATGCTAGCTGTCCGATCAACTGTGGAACAGTGATCGGACAGCCAGACAATATAAAAATATCCCGCAGAGCTGCCGGTAAGACCAGCAGCCGTCTGCGGGATATTTTTATGTAAAGTGAAGTTTTATAGTTCACTTTGTATTCTGAGTCCGTAAAATGATCATTTAATGATAGTTCCGGTCTTCTCACGGTAGCCGTCTTTTGCATGGGCCATGTCTGTGATGATGGTACGGCGTCCGGTTCCCTTCTCCACGAAGGAAACACCTGCTTCGATCTTAGGAAGCATGGAGCCTGCCGCAAACTGTTTGCCGGCAATATATTTCTTGGCATCTTCTGTGGAAATAGTATCCAGATAAGATTCGTGATCCGTATTATGGTCAAGGCTTACTTTCTCGACGCTTGTAAGGATCATCAGAGTGTCAGCGTTCAGTTCTTCTGCAAGAAGTCCTGCTGCCAGGTCTTTCTCGATGATGGCGCTGGCACCATTCAGCTGAGTTCCCTGCTCAAGAACCGGGATTCCGCCACCGCCTGCGGCAATGACGATCTGCTCTGCTGCAGAGAGGACCTTTACGGTTTCAATCTCTACGATCTTCTGTGGCTTCGGTGCTGCAAGGATACGTCTGTACTGGCCCTCGCCCACCTTTGTGACAAAGTTTCCTTTTTCTTCTTCAGCCTCGGCCTCTTCTGCGTTAAGAACACGTCCAATGATCTTCTCTGGCTCTGCAAATGCTTCATCGTATGGATCGATGACAACCTGTGTCAGAACTGTGCTGACCGGTTTGTAGATCCCTCTGGAGATAAGCTCAGCACGGATGGCGTTCTGAAGGTCATAGCCGATATAACCCTGGCTCATGGCGGAACATACGGACATTGGTGCAAATGTATAATCAGGATGTGCCTTACCGAATTCATTCATTGCGGTGTGGATCATCCCTACCTGCGGACCGTTGCTGTGGGAGATCACTACGCGGGTTCCCTCCTCTACCAGATCTGCGATTACCTTCGCTGCGAGTTTTGTAGCTGTTTTTTGCTCTGGAAGTGTGGTGCCAAGTGCCCGGTGGCCTAATGCAACTACTACGGTTTTTTCGCTCATAGGAAATACCTCGTTTCTCTTAAAAATTGGAATGAAATCAGTTACTGTATTCAGTAACGAGTACATCGAAAACGATGCACGAATATTATATTTTATTATAAAAGACCTATGTGGGAAATGCAATAGAAAATCGAGTGTTTTCCGAGACAGGAAAAACCGCCTGATCCAGTCAGACGGTTTGATTCCTACTATTTTTTGAGGGGGGAGATAGAGAGTGGTTTTTCATCTATCCAACACCTATTATATAGAGAAAATATGTTTAAAATATGTCGTTAATCTAAAAGAAATGGAAAATTTATAAAGAAAGTTTAAACAAACTTTATAATTTTTATATCCGGTTGCGCATGGTCTGAAAATGTGATACATTGAAAAAGTCTTGATCCTGCATTCTGCGGGATCTGTTCACGCATCGTTTCGATGCAGAAATCCATTTTATTTTATCGAAAAAAATATTGATCATGCATCATTTGCCGGGGAGGGATGCCTTTGTCTGTGGAAAAGTAAGTTTCTGTAAAAAAAACATGTGTATAAGAAATGCCAGATCAGGCAGAAATGAGGAAGAGCCATGAAAAACAGAATATGGAAACAGATGAAGAAAGCCGGAATTGTGACAGTGCTGGCAGGAGCCATGCTGGGAGGAACAATAGAACCGGAGCTGACTCTGGGAGCAGATTTTTTGCCGGGACAGGCACCGTTTATCGATCAGAGTGTGTTCTGGAAAGACATAGAATCCGGACAGGCGGAGCTTGGGATCCGGATTCGCGGCCTGAATGAATGGCTGTCCGGGAGAAGGTTTTCGGAGGATAAGGAGAAAAATGAGAAGTGGGGCGATGAACTTCAGAAGATTGAAGATCCATCGGTGGAGCAGGAAGAAGAGATAGAACAGGAGCTGCCAGAGAATGACTTGCAGCAGGAAAAGGAGTCAGAACAGGAGCTGCCAGAGGATGATTGGCAGCAGGAAGAAGAGCCAGAACAGGAATTGCCGGTGGATAAGGTTGTGGAAGGAATCGGAATAGAAATGGAGGAAGGATATGAGCACGTGGAGCAGCTGGCATCCGGGGAAACAGTACAGCCGGAGGATGAAGAGCAGGAGAAAACGGGTCCGCTCACACCGGAAGGAACGTCGACCGGAGGGGAAAATGTAGGGAATGAAGAGGAAGGTGAGTTTGAGGAGACGCAAAAGCTGACGCTGGTCACGTATATTTCGGAGTATTTTGTTCCGGAAACGGATTCTGTCCCGAAAAATATGGCTGCACAGCAGATTTCTGTAAGGAGCCAGAGCGGTGAAGCTACAGAGATCACAAAGCTGGAAAGCGTGCTGAACGTGGAGCAGAACGGGCAGGATGAGATTTTTTTCCGTATCCCGCTGATCCTGCGGCAGGAATACCGTTTTCCGGCAGAGAAAAGCAGTTATCCTGTGATTCAGGAGGAACCGCTTCAGAAGGACTGTACCGGTGCGGGAACCTTTCTCATGACAGAAGAAAACGGGGAAAAGCTGGTGATCGCAGAGGGGATCTCGCCTATGTTGGACGTGGAGGCTGCTGAGGCTGATATGGAATTGTCGGTAATTGCACAGAATAAAAAAATGAAAGCAGGGCAGACCATCCGTTATCAGGTAGAGATAGCCAATACCGGAAAGCTGGATCTTGCAGATATCCGTCTGACCAGCAGCCTTTCATGCCCTAAGATCCGGCAGCTGTGGGAAGATGCAGAAGGCCTTCTAACAGAAGGGGCTGTGGCGGAATTTGCAGAATTAAAAGCCGGAGAGAGCAGGAGCTTTTATGTACAGGCGCCGCTTCTGGATGAACAGGAAAAAGATCTGGAGCACCAGGTGGAAGCAGAGGCCAGGGTGAAGGACAGAGTGGAGGAGGTGATCCGGAAGAACGCTTCCACTATAAATGGTCTGGAGGCACTGAAGGCGGATCTTTCTGTAAAGAAAACTGCAGACAAAGAAACCGCTGCACCGGGTGAGACTGTGACCTATCAGATCTGTATCGTGAATACCGGTGAAAAAACGCTTCATTCGGTTGTGGGAACGGAGCGCTTTCAGGCAGCAGGGATCCATGCACAGTTTCTGGAGCAGGAAGGTGTAACGCTCAACAGCAGCCGTACAAAGGCAATGATCCAACAGATCCCGCCGGGAGAGGCAGTTTCTCTTCAGGCTGTGGTGAAGATCCCGGGAAAAACAGCGGATCAGAAGCTTTTTAACCAGGTGACGGTCACAAGCCAGGAAACCGGAGAGCGATTGATGGAGGCCTCCGCTTCTGTCATGGTAAAAGGAGAGGTGGCTATTACGCCGGAAGAAGGGCTGCCTTTGCAGGGAGATGACCAGGATCCGGCTTCCGGTCAGACACAGATGGCAAGAGCAGCGTCCACACATCCGAAGACAGAAGATGATACAAGGACGGATCTGTGGACTCTTCTGGCAGTGACAGCTTTTGTGACTGTGCTGGGCGGTATCTGGCTCCGGAAAAAATATGCGGATATTTATGAGAAAAGCTGATGTTACTGAGAACGGAGTGAACGGTAACAAGCTGACATTTTACAAGGCGGCCGTGCCTCAAAGAAACGTTGAAAACAGGGGGGAGGTGTGCTATTCTATATGGTATGTACAGAAAACAAAAATAGTATATTTCCCGCCTCCGGTGTGCTGCCCGTCAGAACGGAAAAAGGGAAAATGGAGGAGAAAAATGAATCTTTTATCCTTATTGGAACATCTTGAATACAAATGCCTTCAGGGAAGTACAGAGCAGGAGGTTTCTTCTGTTGTATATGATTCCCGCAAAGTAGAAGAAGGGAGCCTTTTTATCTGCATCAGAGGTGCGGTCGTGGATGGACATAAATTTATACCTGATGTTGTGGCAAAGGGTGCGAAGACACTAATCGTGGAAGAAGCGGTGGAGGTACCGGAGGATGTGACAGTGATCCAGGTAGAGGATACCCGTTACGCCATGGCCTTTATTTCAGCAGCATGGTTCGGACATCCGGCAGAAAAGCTCAAAACCATCGGTATCACCGGAACCAAAGGAAAAACAACTACAACCTATATGGTGAAATCGATCCTTGAGAATGCCGGATATAAGGTTGGTCTGATCGGAACCATCGAGGCTGTTATCGGGGAGAAGCATATCCCGGCAGCCAACACGACACCGGAATCCTATATGGTACAGAAATATTTTCATGATATGGTAGAAGCAGGCTGCGATGCGGTCGTTATGGAGGTTTCCTCACAGGGACTGATGCTTCACAGGACCCAGGGATTTGTGTTTGATTTTGGAATTTTCACAAATATTGAACCGGATCATATCGGACCGAATGAGCACAAGGATTTTGATGATTATCTGCACTGCAAATCCATGCTTCTCAGGCAGTGTAAGGTGGGTATCGTAAATCGTGACGATGAACACTTTGACCGCATTATCGAGGGCCATACCTGTAAACTTGAAACCTATGGATTTTCCGAAAAAGCAGATCTCCGTGCAGAGGACGCCAGACTCGTTGGAAGAAAGGGATATCTGGGAATTTCCTATCATGTTAAGGGACTTATGGATTTTCCTGTGGAGATTGATATTCCAGGTAAGTTCAGTATTTACAATTCTCTGACTGCCATTGCCATCTGCCGTCATTTTAAAGTATCCGAGGAGAATATCATCAAAGCCTTGAAGGTGGCCAGGGTCAAAGGCCGTATTGAGATGATCAAGGTATCTGACGAATTTACGTTGATGATTGATTATGCACATAATGCCATGGCGCTGGAGAGTCTTCTCGGAACACTGAAGGAATATGACCCGCACAGACTGGTATGCCTGTTTGGCTGTGGCGGAAACCGTTCCAAGCTGCGTCGTTATGAGATGGGTGAGGTTTCCGGAAAGATGGCAGATCTGACCATCATCACTTCGGATAATCCGCGAGATGAGGATCCACAGGCCATCATCGATGATATCAAGATCGGAATGGCAAAAACAGACGGAAAATATGTAGAGATCCCGGATCGTAAAGAGGCGATCGCCTATGCGATCCATCATGGTGAGCCGGGAGATATCATCGTCCTTGCCGGAAAGGGCCATGAGGATTACCAGGAGATCAAGGGAAAGAAATATCCCATGGATGAGCGCGTACTGATCCGGGAGATCCTGGAAGAAGATCAGAAAGCGTAAATGGATGATCTATGCAGATGTGATCATTGATATTTCTCATGAAAAGCTGGACCGGGATTTTCAGTATCGTGTACCTGAGGAGCTGGTGCAGGCAATAAAACCTGGAGTTGTGGTCACAGTGCCCTTCGGAAAGGGAAATACCCTTCGGAAAGGCTATGTGACCGGAATCTCCGGAACGGCAAAATATGATGCGTCAAAGATCAAGGAGATCCGGGGAGTGTCCACAGACAGTGAGACAACAGAATCCCGGCTGATCGCACTTGCGGCCTGGATGAAGGAGACCTATGGTTCCACCATGATCCAGGCACTGAAAACAGTTCTGCCTGTAAAAGACAAGGTCCGTGCAAAAGAGAAAAGGCTGATTTTTTTTAACAGGAAAAAACGGAAGAGGGTCAGGCACTTCTTGGCAAGCTGGAAGGCAGCCGTTTTAAAGCACGTGAACGGTTTCTTCGGGCAATCCTGGAGGCCGGGAGCCTGGATTATACTTATGCCTCCAAAGAGCTTGGAGCCGGCATTTCCGTTCTTGATTTTTTTGAAAAAAAAGGTCTGATAACCATTGAAAGTCAGGAAATGTATCGCATTCCCGAGGGGCTCGGCCTGGTGAAGGAGAACATGGAACTGAGTCTGAACCAGGAACAGCTTTTGGCAGCAGAGCAGATATTTCGGGAATGGCAGGAGCCGGACCTAAGGCCTGCACTTCTTTTCGGAGTGACCGGAAGCGGAAAGACCCAGGTTTATATGCGCCTGATCCAGAAGGTACTGGAGGAGGGAAAACAGGCGATCGTGCTGATTCCTGAGATCGCGCTTACTTATCAGACAGTCAGGCGCTTTTATGCCATGTTCGGAGATAAGGTTTCGGTTCTGAACTCCAGACTTTCCCAGGGAGAACGCTATGATCAGTTCAAAAGAGCAAAACGTGGTGAGATCCAGGTGATGGTAGGACCCAGATCCGCACTGTTCACACCGTTTTCAGATCTGGGACTGATCATTATCGACGAAGAGCATGAACCCACCTACAAAAGTGAGAATACGCCAAGGTACCATGCACGTGAGACTGCCATTGAGAGGGCACGGATGGAACATGCCCGTGTGGTCATGGGATCAGCCACTCCGTCATTGGAAGCCTACAGTCATGCCTGTGACGGAGAATATCTTCTGGTAAAGTTAAATGCACGTTATGAGGAAAGACCGCTTCCACAGGTATCGATCGTGGATCTTCGGGAAGAATTAAAGAAAGGGAACCGCTCGGTGCTGAGTCTGGAGCTGAAGAGGGATCTGGAGCAGGTTCTTGAAAAAAGAGAACAGGCCATGCTGTTTCTGAACCGGAGAGGATATGCGGGCTTTGTTTCCTGCAGAGCCTGCGGTCACGTTATGAAATGTCCCCACTGTGATGTATCTCTAAGTGAACACAATGGCAATCGTCTGATCTGTCATTACTGCGGCTATGAGACTGTGAAACCGGAAATCTGTCCGTCCTGTGGTTCACCGCACATTGGTGGATTTAAGGCAGGAACCCAGCAGATCGAGAAGGTCATTGAAAAAGAATTCCCGAAAGCCAGGGTACTTCGAATGGATTTTGATACCACAAGGACCAAGGACAGCTATGAGAAGATCCTGGCTTCTTTTGCAAAGCATGAGGCAGATATTCTGGTGGGGACCCAGATGATCGTCAAGGGACATGATTTTCCAAATGTGACCCTGGTAGGAGTGATCGCAGCAGATCTTTCGCTGAATATGGATGACTATCACTGCGGGGAGCGTACATTCCAGCTTCTGACTCAGGCAGTTGGACGTTCCGGCAGAGGGAACCGCCCGGGGCAGGCGGTGATCCAGACATATCAGCCGGAGCATTACAGTATCCAGGCTGCGGCTATTCAGGATTATGAGAAATTTTATAAAGAAGAAATGGGGTATCGGATGCTTCTGGACTATCCGCCGACAGCCCATATGATGACTGTTTTTGGCGCCTGCCAGGATGAAGAACTTCTGAAAAATGCCATGTATTATATAGAAGTTTTTATCCGCAGGGTAAGTCCGAAGGAAGAGCTTCACATGATCGGACCTGCAGCTGCATCGGTAGGTAAGGTAAAGGATGTTTATCGTCAGGTGATCCATCTGAAGCACAGGGATATCGGCTTTCTCACAGCAGTCAGAGAGAAGCTGGAGAAATATATAGAGATAAATTCCGGATTCCGGAAAATATACATTCAATTTGATATGAATTAAAGGAGAAGAAAAATGGCACTTAGAACAATCCGTGTACAGGGGGATTCTGTACTGACAAAAAAATCCCGGACAGTAGACAAAATGACACCGAGGATCGGGGAACTGATCACAGATATGCTGGATACCATGTATGATGCAATGGGTGTTGGCCTCGCTGCACCACAGGTAGGAATCCTGAAACGTATCGTTGTCATCGATGTAGGTGAGGGCCCGATCGTGCTGATCAATCCGGAGATCCTTGAGACAAGCGGCGAGCAGACCGGTGACGAGGGATGCCTGAGCGTTCCTGGAATGGCAGGACAGGTAACACGTCCGAACTATGTGAAGGTAAAAGCACTTGATGTAAATATGGACGAACAGATCTACGAGGGAGAGGGCCTTCTGGCAAGAGCGTTCTGTCATGAGATCGACCATCTGGATGGAAAAATGTATACAGAGCTTGTTGAGGGAGAACTTCACAAGGTAACTTATGATGAAGAAGACTAAAGGCGGGATACTATGAAGATTGTTTATATGGGAACTCCTGACTTTGCGGTGGCGCCTCTTGCAGCACTGGCAGAGAACGGATATGAAGTGGAGGCTGTGATCACACAGCCGGACAAACCGAAGGGCAGAGGCAAAACTATGATGCCTACTCCTGTAAAAGAAGAAGCACTGAAACATGGGATCCCGGTACTGCAGCCGGTGAAGGTAAGAGATCCTGAATTTGTGGAAGAACTGAAAAATCTTGCACCGGACATCATCATTGTTGCGGCATTCGGACAGATCATTCCAAAGAGCATCCTGGATATGCCTAGATTCGGATGCATCAATATCCATGCGTCTCTGCTTCCTAAATATCGTGGAGCTGCACCGATCCAGCAGGCGGTGATCGATGGTGAAAAAGAATCCGGTGTTACCATTATGCAGATGGGAACCGGTCTGGATACCGGTGATATGATTTCCAGGATCGTGGTTCCGCTTGCCAAAGATGAGACAGGTGGAAGCTTGTTTGATAAGCTCGCACAGGCAGGTGCAGAGCTTCTGGTACAGACTTTACCGTCCATTTTTGACGGAACTGCAACCCGCGAGAAACAGCCGGAGGAGAGTCCGACACCATATGCTGCCATGATCTCCAAAAAAATGGGACTTCTGGACTTCAGCAAAAATGCGGAAGAACTGGAGCGTCTGGTAAGAGGCCTTGATCCATGGCCAAGCGCTTTTACCTTATCAATGGAAAAACATTGAAGGTCTGGAAGAGCTCTGTTCTGGAAAAACAGGCACAGGAAGCACCTGGAACTGTGATAGCCGCTGACAAAGGAGGAATCCAGGTGGCATGCGGCCAGAAGGTACTCGTGCTCCATGAAGTGCAGCTGGAAGGCAAAAAACGCATGGAAGCGGATGCGTTCCTCCGGGGATATCAGTTGAAACCAGGAGACATGTTCAGAGATTCCAGGGAGTGATGAGTTATGTACGGATATGGTTATTACGGATGGGGAATGGACCCCACGATTCTTTTACTTGTGATCGGAATGCTTCTTTCTCTTGCGGCATCCGCAAAGTTGCGCAGTACCTTTGCAGTCTATAAAAAGGTACGGAGTCATTCTGGCATCACCGGTGCGGAAGCTGCACAGAGAATCCTGAGAGCAGCAGGGATCACAGACGTACAGGTGGTTCCGATCCGCGGAAGTCTTACGGATCACTATGATCCGAGAACGAAAACGGTTTCCCTTTCAGAAGATATTTATGGAAGAAATTCTCTGGCGGCTGTGGGGGTGGCAGCACATGAATGTGGCCATGCGATCCAGGATGCAATCAATTATGCACCACTGAATATCCGTTCAGCCATTGTACCTGCCGCAAATATTGGTTCCCAGCTTTCGTGGCCGCTGTTTATCGCAGGGCTGATCTTTTCCATTGATCCGCTGGTAACTCTGGGAATTGTTTTGTTTTCACTGGCAGTACTGTTTCAGCTGGTGACACTTCCGGTTGAGATCAATGCGTCTTCCAGAGCGCTTAAAATGCTGGAAAGTACAGGTATCTTAGGTGTAGATGAAAAAAAGGGTGCAAGAAAAGTACTTACAGCGGCAGCGCTTACCTATGTGGCAGCTCTGGCGGCATCCATTCTGCAGCTTCTGAGACTGATTATCCTTGCAGGAGGTAGAGATCGTGATTAGCAGCGGAGTAAATACCAGAGAACTGATTCTTGAGATCCTGTTACAGATCGAGGAGGAGGGGGAGCACAGCCATATTGCGATTCGGAATGCGCTTTCCAAATATCAGTTTCTTCCGAAACAGGAACGTAGCTTTATTACAAGAGTATGTGAGGGAACCCTGGAATACAGGATCTATATTGATTATGTCATCGATTCTTTTTCCAAGGTTTCTGTAAACAAGATGAAACCGCAGATCCGCGAGATCCTGAGAAGTGCGGTATATCAGCTGAAATTTATGGACAGTGTTCCGGACAGTGCAGTATGCAATGAAGCGGTAAAGCTGGCACAGCGAAAAGGCTTTTATAATCTAAAACCCTTTGTCAACGGGGTGCTCCGTACGATCGCAAGAGAGATCGGTGATCTGGAGCTTCCTTCCAGGGAAGAAAACGAAGTCCGTTATCTTTCCGTGAAATATTCCATGCCGGAATATCTGGTAGAAAAATGGAAAGCAGCCTACGGAGTGAAGACTACGGAGAGGATCCTGGAGGATTTTCTGACAGAAAGACCGATCACAGTACGGTGCCGTACTCATAAGGCGTCTCTGAGAGAAATCGTCACCAGTCTGAAGTCTCAGGGAGTGACAGTAGAACAGGCTCCTTATCTTCCCTATGCACTGAAGATTTCCGATTACAATCATATTCTGACACTAGAGACATTCCTTCAGGGAAAGATCCTGGTGCAGGATGTAAGCTCTATGCTTGTAGCGGAAGCTGCAAGTCCGAAAAAAGGCGACCATATCATCGACATGTGCGCTGCGCCAGGTGGAAAAAGCATCCATGCGGCAGACAAAATGGGGGATTACGGAAATGTGGATGCCAGAGATGTAAGTCAGTATAAGGCAGATCTTATCGAAGAAAACATCCACAGGACCGGAGTGATCAACGTGGAAGCCAGAGTTCAAGATGCAACGGTATATGATCCGGATTCCGAACAGGCTGCGGATATTGTGATCGCGGATGTACCGTGCTCCGGTTATGGTGTTATCGGCAAGAAACCGGAAATCAAATACCGGGCAACTCCGCAGAAACAGGAAGAGATCGTAATGCTCCAGAGAATGATCCTGGATAAGGCTGCAAAGTATGTGAAACCGGATGGAACGCTGATCTTCAGCACATGTACCATTGCCCGGGAAGAAAACGAAGAAAATGTATTATGGTTTTTAAAGAACTATCCGTACCGGCTGGAAAGCCTGGATCCGTATATTCCGGAGGAACTGCACTGTAAATCCACGAAGCTTGGCTATCTGCAGCTTCTGCCGGGAATACATAAGACGGATGGATTCTTTATTGCCAGATTCAGAAGGAAATAACAGAAAATGACAGATGTAAAATCCATGACCATGGAGGAATTGAAGGAATTCATGACAAAGATCGGTGAAAAGCCTTTCAGGGCGAAACAGATCTATGCATGGCTTCACCAGCGGCTGGTTACCTCCTGGGATGAAATGACAAATCTTTCCAAAAGCCTCAGGGAAAAGCTTTCGGCTTATCCGATCACAGCGCTGACCCAGGCAGATGTAAGAATCTCAAAAATTGACGGAACCAGAAAATATCTGTTTCGGCTGGAAGATGGAAATGTGATCGAGAGTGTTCTCATGCGGTATCACCACGGAAATTCTGTGTGCATTTCTTCTCAGGTGGGCTGCCGTATGGGATGCAGATTCTGTGCATCTACCATCGGAGGACTGACCAGATGCCTGAAGCCGTCCGAGATGCTGGATCAGATCTACCGTATCCAGGCAGATACCGGTGAACGTGTGGCCAATGTAGTTGTGATGGGAACCGGTGAGCCGATGGATAATTATGACAATCTTGTCCGTTTTGTCCGGATCCTTACCGACGAAAACGGTCTTGGGATCAGTCAGAGAAATGTGACGGTTTCTACCTGCGGGATCGTGCCGAAGATGTATGATCTGGCTGAAGAAAAGCTTCAGATCACTCTGGCACTTTCCCTTCATGCTCCAAATGATGAAAAACGACAGGAATTGATGCCGATCGCGAATAAGTATTCCATGGATGAGGTTCTGGATGCCTGCAGAAATTATTTTGACAAAACAGGCCGAAGGATCACCTTTGAGTACAGTCTTGTAGCCGGTGTCAACGACAGTGAAGAAGATGCGAGACAGCTGGCCGGCCGTATAAAAGGCATCAATTGCCATGTAAATCTGATTCCGGTCAACCCCATCAAGGAACGCTCCTATGTGAGGTCTACTCGACAGGCTGTGGAGAATTTCAAAATAAAACTTGAAAAATACGGAATTAATGTTACTATTAGAAGGGAAATGGGCAGCGATATCGACGGTGCCTGTGGACAGCTAAGAAAAAGTTACATGGAAAAAACAGAAAGCGAGAAGTGACATGAGGATATACTCAGCTACTGATGTAGGGCAGAAGCGTAAGATGAATCAGGATTACGTGTTTGTATCTGAAGGTCCGGTTGGGAATCTGCCTAATCTTTTCACAGTCGCGGACGGAATGGGCGGCCATAACGCCGGTGACTATGCATCCTCACATGCAGTACGGATCCTTGTGGATGAAATCCGTGAAGATGCGGATTACAATCCTGTGAAGGTTATTCGTCATGCGATCGAAGCTGCGAATACGGAGATCAGAAACCGTGCGCAGGAAGACGAAAACCTCCGGGGCATGGGAACCACTATGGTGGTGGCGACTATTGTAGATCAGTATGCCTATGTAGCCAATGTGGGTGACAGCCGTTTATATGTGATCCAGGACGGGATCCGCCAGGTTACCAGAGATCATTCTCTGGTACAGGAAATGGTGAGAATGGGCGAGATCAGCGAAGCGGAAGCACGGAATCATCCGGATAAGAACATCATTACAAGGGCACTTGGTGCAGAGAAAACGGTGGATGTGGATTTCTTTGATCTGAAACTTGAAAAAGGATGTACGATCCTGATGTGTTCAGACGGTCTCAGCAATATGGTTGAAGATGAGAAGATCCAGGAGATCATATCCGATCCGGAAGCAGATATTGATCAGAAGGGCAGTGCGCTCCTTCGGGAAGCAAATCAGAATGGTGGTAAGGATAATATTGCAGTCGTACTGGTAGAGCCATTCACGAATGAGGTGGAAGCATGTTGAAGACGGGAATGATCATAGCCGAGCGCTATGAGATCGTAGGAAAAATCGGAACTGGCGGAATGGCAGATGTCTATAAGGCTATGGACCATAAGCTGAACCGTTTTGTTGCAGTGAAGGTCCTGAAACCGGAGTTTCGGGAAGACACCACGTTTATAAAGAAATTCAGAAGTGAGGCCCAGGCGGCAGCTGGTCTTACACATCCGAATATCGTCAATGTATTTGACGTAGGAGATGACGGCGGTGTTTATTACATTGTTATGGAACTGATCGAGGGTATCACTCTGAAGGAATACATCTCCAAGAAGGGAAAGCTTTCCATTAAAGAGGCTACAAGTATCGCAATCCAGGTTTCTATGGGTCTGGAGGCGGCACACAGCCATGGTATCGTTCACAGAGATGTGAAACCCCAGAATATCATTATCTCCACAGATGGTAAAGTAAAGGTGACAGACTTTGGAATTGCCAGAGCTGCATCTTCCAATACGATCAGCTCCAATGTAATGGGATCTGTACATTACAGCTCACCTGAGCAGGTGAGAGGCGGATACAGCGATGAGAAGAGCGATATCTATTCTCTTGGAATCACACTGTATGAGATGGTCACAGGAAGAGTTCCTTTTGACGGAGATACCACTGTGGCGATCGCTATCAAGCATCTGCAGGAAGAGATGGTTCCGCCAAGTGTTTATACACCGGACCTTCCGTACAGTCTGGAGCAGATCATTCTGAAATGTACACAGAAAAGTGTAGATCGTCGTTACAGCCGTATGGAGGATGTGATCGCAGACCTGAAGCATTCTCTGATCGATCCCCAGGGTGATTTTGTAAGGCTTACTACAGTTGACAACGATGCCAAGACGGTTGTGATCTCAGAAGAAGAGCTTGGTGAGATCAAACATACACCGAAGCAGATCACAAAACCGGAGATCACCGCACTTGAGGAAGAAAAATACGACGATAACGATTACGATGATGCAGAGGAAGAATACAGACCGAGATCCGAGCATAGATCCGGAAAGAAAAAGAAGCATCATGGTTCCGGAAGAGGCCTGACGATTGCGGCACTGATCGGAGGTGCAGTCCTTCTGATCGTTCTTGTGGTAGTGCTTGGACGTGCCGCAGGACTGTTTGGAACCGGCAGCAGCGGAGCTGCAGACAGCAGCAAGGCAGAAGCGAAGCAGGAATCAGCAGCTGACGGTCTGGCAACTGTTCCTGATCTTGTAGGCAAGACAGAGGAAGAGGCTAAAACACTTGCAAACGATGCACATCTGGGTGTCCAGATGGCCGGTGAGGAGGCATCCGATCAGGAAAAAGGCAGGATCTCCCGTCAGGAGACAGCTGCGGGAACACAGGTTGAAGCCAATACAACTGTGAAATACTGGGTAAGCACCGGAACAGCACAGGTTACGATCCCAGATCTGGATGGACGTACAGGAATCGATGCACAGCAGACTCTGGAAGATCTTGGACTTCAGGTAAATGTCCAGAAAGAATACAGCGACACAGATGACAACGGATATGCACTGGTAGATCCGGGATATGTTTACAATGTCGAGCCGGCAGCAGGTACTTCTGTGCAGGCAGGCTCTTCTGTAACACTGACAGTCAGTCGAGGGGTTGATTATGGCGATAATGCTGAGGTTCCGAGTGTTGTAGGAATGACCAAGGATGATGCGCTTACTACTTTAGGTAAATTTATTGATATCCAGATAACAGAACAGCAGAGTACAGAAGCTGCAGGTATAGTTATCGCACAGGATCCGGAAGCCTATGCGGCAGCAGACCCGGATCAGCCGATCAGCATTACCATCAGCTCCGGTGACAAGGCTCCATCCACAGACAGCGCAGCATCTACAGACAGTACAGCATCTACAGACAGCACAGCATCTGCGGACAGCACAGTATCCACAACTACATCTACAGCAGATGTCAATGCAAACACAGGCTGGAAATGTACACAGACACTGGATACCCCGTCCGGCTACAATGGAGGCGCGATCCGTCTGGAACTGATCCAGGATGTAAACGGTGAGCCTAAGGCATCCACCATCATTGATGGACAGAATATCAGCTTCCCGTATCAGCTTGATATCTCAGGTGCTGAGGGCGTTACCTCAGGAACCATCTATCTCTATGAAGAGGTAGACGGGGATTATCAGCAGCTTGGAACCTACACGGTTACATTCAAGAAAGCTGAGTGATCATGCAGGGAAAGATAATCAAAGGTATTGCCGGATTCTACTACGTATATGCAGAAGACGGCAATACATATGAATGCAGAGCCAAGGGAATTTTCCGTAAGGATAAATTCAAGCCTCTGGTAGGTGACAATGTGGACATTACAGTTCTGGATGAAAAGGAACTGGAGGGAAGTGTGACGGAGATCCACAAGCGGAAGAATTCTCTGATCCGTCCGGCTGTGGCCAATGTAGATCAGGCACTGGTGATCTTTGCCATGGATAATCCGAAGCCGAACTTCATGCTTCTGGATCGTTTCCTCATTATGATGGAGAGGGAAGGTGTTCCGGCAGTCATCTGTTTTAACAAAAAAGATCTGGTAACAACGGAAGAGCTAGAATTTCTCTATGAAACATACCAGAGCTGCGGCTATCAGGTGATCCTGTCAAGTGCCCTGAAGGGAGAAGGACTCGACGAGATCGAAGAAGTGCTTCAGGGCAGGACAACTGTGGTTGCCGGCCCATCCGGCGTGGGAAAATCTTCTCTTACAAATTCCCTTCAGGAAGAAGTGGAGATGGAAACCGGTGAGATCAGCCGTAAGCTGAAACGGGGAAAACATACCACGCGCCATGCACAGATCATACCGGTGGCACAGGATACATTCCTTGTGGATACGCCGGGATTTTCCTCCTTATATATTGAAAATATGGAGGAGCAGGAACTGAAGGATTACTTTCCAGAGTTCCGAAGATATGAAGGACAGTGCCGCTTTCAGGGGTGCCGTCACATACATGAACCGGGCTGCGCTGTTAAGGAAGCCCTTGAGAACAATGAGATCAGCAGACTCCGATATGAAGATTATCTGGAGCTGCACCAGGAATTAAAAGAGAAAAGGAGATACTGAGTCATGGAATACCGATTGTGCCCGTCGATCTTATCAGCAGATTTTAACAGACTGGGAGAACAGATTAAAATTCTGGAAAAGGAAGGCGTTGAATATCTGCATATTGATGTTATGGATGGAGATTTTGTTCCCAGCATTTCTTTTGGAATGCCGGTGATCAAATCGATCCGGAAAGAATCCAACATGTTTTTCGACGTACATTTGATGGTAACAGAACCGGAAAGATATATCCGCGATTTTGTAGAATGCGGAGCAGATTCCATTACTGTACATGCGGAGGCATGTGAGGATCTGGAGCGTACACTGGAGCAGATCAGGGCAGCAGGGGTAAAGGCGGCAGTTTCGATCAAGCCATCCACACCGGTAAATGACATCAGCCATCTTCTTGAAGATGTGGATATGGTGCTGATAATGACTGTTCAGCCAGGATTTGGCGGACAGAAATACATGGACGAATGCACGGAGAAGATCCAGGAGCTTCGTGAGCTTATTGATGAAGAAGAGCTGGATGTTGATATCCAGGTAGATGGTGGTATCAATGATGATACACTGGAGACGGTTATGCGTGCCGGTGCAAACCTCATGGTCGCAGGTTCCTGGGTATTTAAGGGCGATGTGGCAGCCAATGTAAGACACATTACAGAAAAAATCCACAATATCAAAAAAGAGCTGGACTGAAAATGATTGATACAATAATAATCAGCGGGGGCAATATCCAGAATGGTTTTGCCCTCGATTTTTTAAAAAAAAGAATAGAAGAAAGCCGAGGAGAGAAAATCACTCTTGTTGCTGCAGATAAGGGGATGGAATGGTTTATGAAAAACCGGGAATTTATTCCGGATCTTGCAATTGGGGATTTTGACAGTCTTTCCGAAGAAGGCCAAAAATATATGGAAAGCCTGAAGGGACCGGAGATCATCAGGCTGAAGCCAGAGAAGGATGATTCGGATACACAGTCTGCGGTAAACCAGATGATCCGCAAGGGTGCAAAGGATATCCTGATCCTGGGAGCTACCGGCACAAGGCTGGATCATGTGCTGGCGAATCTGGGACTGCTTTCTATGGGTAAGGAACAGGGCGTTCGTATTGCGATCGCAGATCAGTGGAATTATATCACACTTGCAGAAAGCGGAACCATACTGCACAGAGAGGAGCAGTTTGGAAAATATGTTTCATTCTTTACTGTGGGAGGTGATGTGACAGGCCTCACTCTGAAGGGATTTAAGTATCCGCTGAACGGATATCATCTGACAGTAGAAGACAGTGGCCTGACCGTCAGCAATGAGATTTCGGAAGAAACCGCAGAGATCCTGTATGAAAGCGGGCAGCTTCTGATGATCATGTCCAGGGACTGACAGTAACAATAAATGCCTCACAGTTGCGATTTCAGGCTGTGTATGGTAATATGGGACAGGAATGGCCTGAAAAACGGAAAGGCCTGTTTAAAGAGTATCTGAAAAATACTGTAAATAAATATATCGAAAGGACGTATATAGAGAGATGAAATTAGGAATCGTAGGTCTTCCTAACGTAGGAAAAAGTACATTATTCAATTCACTGACAAAAGCCGGAGCAGAATCCGCAAACTATCCGTTCTGTACTATCGACCCCAATGTGGGTGTTGTAACCGTTCCGGATGAGAGACTGAATCTTCTCGGAGATTTTTATAAATCAAAAAAAGTAACACCGGCAGTGATCGAATTCGTCGATATTGCAGGTCTTGTAAAAGGCGCATCTAAGGGAGAGGGACTTGGAAACCAGTTCCTTGCAAATATCCGTGAGGTAGATGCTATCGTTCACGTGGTACGCTGCTTTGAGGATTCCAATGTTGTTCATGTAGATGGAAGCATTGATCCGCTCCGCGATATCGAGACTATTAATCTGGAGCTTGTTTTCTCTGATCTTGAGATCCTCGAGAGAAGAATTGCCAAGGTTACCAAGACTGCACGTATGGATAAGGAAGCTGCCAAAGAGCTTGCATTCCTTGAAAAAGTAAAGGCGCATCTGGAAGAGGGACAGCTTGCCATTACTCTGGAAACAGAGAACGAAGATGAGGATGCATGGCTTGCAACTTATAATCTTCTTACTGCAAAACCGGTGATCTATGCGGCTAACGTTGCAGAGGATGATATTGCAGATGATGGGGCGAACAATCAGTATGTACAGGCAGTACGTGAATACGCTGCCAAACAGAACAGCGAGGTATTTGTGATCTGTGCGCAGATCGAGGAGGAAATCTCCGAGCTGGATGAGGATGAGAGAAAGATGTTCCTTGAGGATCTGGGACTGACAGAATCCGGCCTGGAGAAGCTGGTGCGCGCAAGCTATCACCTTCTTGGACTTATGAGTTTCCTGACAGCAGGAGAGGATGAGACAAGAGCATGGACCATCAAGATCGGAACCAAGGCACCGCAGGCAGCAGGTAAGATCCACACAGACTTTGAACGTGGATTTATCAAAGCAGAGGTTGTGAATTATCAGGATCTTCTGGATTGCGGTTCCTATGCAGGTGCCAGAGAGAAGGGCCTTGTACGTATGGAAGGAAAAGAGTACGTTGTACAGGACGGAGATGTGATCTTATTCAGATTTAACGTGTGATCACCAACGTCTGTGAAATACCGGCTGTAAGCTGAAAAATTATAACAGGTGATTTTATGGATATGTCAATTCGGTTTCCCGGATTAAATCTGGTTTTGGATCATGTGCCGAGATCCTTTGAGATCTTTGGCTTTGAGATCACGATCTATGGCGTCCTGATCGCGATAGGAATGCTTCTGGGAATCTTTTTTGTGGTACTGGAAGCCAGAAGAAATCATGAAGATCCGGATGCATATCTGGATCTGGCCATCATAACGCTGCTTTCCGGTGTGGCAGGGGCAAGGCTGCTTTATGCGGCTTTTTCCTGGAGCTTTTATAAAAATGATCCGGGACAGCTTCTGAATATACGGTCCGGAGGACTTATGTTTTATGGCGGACTTCTGGGCGGTGTGCTGGGTGGTGCGGTCTACTGCAGGATCCGAAAGAAATCCTTCTGGCAGATGGCAGATCTTGCCTGCATGGGACTTCTGATCGGGCAGATAATAGGAAAGTGGGGAAGCTTTTTTAACAGAGAATCTTTCGGGGAATATGCAGACAACATTTTTTCCATGCAGCTGCCGCTGACTGCGGTACGGGCAGGAGAGGTCACCACGGCTATGCGTGAAAAGCTTCAAACCGTGGACGGTGGTACCTGGATTTTGGTACAGCCCTTGTTTTTTTATGAAAGTCTCTGGTGTCTGCTTGTGCTTTTGATGCTTATGATGCTGCTTCGCAAAAAAGTATTCCAGGGAGAGATATTTCTGAGATATCTGGCGAGCTATGGTCTGGGAAGAGCAGTGATCCAGTGGTTCCGCACAGATAAAGTACTGTTTCCGGGAACCGGCGTGGATGTTTCGCTGGTGATCTCGGTAATACTTTTTGTTTTTTGCACCGTGGTAGTTGCAGTAAAACGCGTGATGTCCAGAAAGCGGGCAAAAGTACGGATGAGAAGGATCGAGAAAGATCAGCAGGCAGAGAAAGAAGCTGAACAGCAACGGGAAAATGCAGCAGAGAATCTGGAAACAGAGACTGTACAGGGAGAAAAAAATGGATCAGAACGAGATACAGCAGAAAGAGTCACTTTTGCAGCAGCTGCAGGAGGAACGGAAGAAGCTGGACAGCCAGATCAGGAGCAGGAGCGATCTTCTGAAGAATCTGGAGGCCAGCCAAAAAGTTGACCGTATTCTGGAATTATATTACGGAAACTGAGATCAAACAGATACAGATGCTTTTGTCTGATGGATCAGAGTATAGGATAAGATACCGGCATTTGAATGATAAGAGCAGCAGAACACTGCCCTGCAGGAAAACGTCTTCTGCGACGTTTCCGGCAGGGCAGTTTTTGTGCTGTGCAGCAGGAATATATCAGTACATCTTTCGGAAATCCAGGGGAGTTGTGCCTGTGACTTTACGGAACATGGCGATAAAGTGGCTGGCGTCGGAAAATCCGGAAGCGCCGGCAACATCCTGAATCTTCATATCCGGTCTGGAAAGCAGAAGCTCACGGGCGCGGCTGATGCGGTACATGGTAACGTATTCGTAAACCGAGCAGCCCATAAAACGGCGGAACAGACGGGAAAGATACTGCGGAGAGACAAAAACGCTCCGGCTCAGCTGCGCTGCAGTGATATCCTGCTGATAACCGGTTTCGATTTCTTTTATTACCGGGATCACATATCTCTGGTAGAGAGGATTATCCTGTATCTTCGGAGAAGCTGCACAGTCTGTAAAATTCATAAGAAAGTTGTAGCAGTCGGAAGAAAGAGATTTCATATCCGGTGTGGGCTGATGATATTTACGCAAGGTAGAAGAAATCATTTTCCGGATACTGGCCCCCTGTTCCTTTTCGACAAGGATCACTTCCTGGTTATCTGTCATGGAAGGGATGCTGCTTGCCAGTGTTCCTGTGAAGGTGGCAAACATTGTGGTCCAGGAAGTAGACTCTCTGTGATAGGAATGAGGGACACCGGGGGCGATGAGGATGCCCTCGTTGGCTCCGAGAGTATAAAATTTTCCACGGACTTCAATGCGTCCGGTACCCTTTTCAGTCTGGAGGTAATGATAATACGGATATCCGTCCGGACGGAAGATATTAACCTGATTCCAGTGGTTCCCAAGAGATTCAAACATGAAGGGAGCACTGACCGGAGTATTTCTGAAATAGATCGACATGATATTCACCTGTTTCTAAATGTTATATATTTTGGCGAAACATATTATACCATAATCCGGTGGATTATACTATAATGATCATAGCATAAAAAACGAAGGATCCGGCAGAAAAACAGAAGCCGCCGGACAGGAGGAAAAAATGAAAAGATTTGATCATTCTCTGTTAAAAGATCCCCGGTATTTCAGCGATGGAAGAATGGATGCTCATTCAGATCATACGTATTATCGCTGTGAGGAAGAGAGAGAAGATGGAAAAACTTCTTTCCGTCACAGCCTGAATGGTCTCTGGAAGTTCCATTATGCACGGAATTATGCATCTGCCATCCCAGGTTTTGAGGAAGAAGCATATTCCTGCAAGGACTGGGAGGATATTTATGTGCCGGCACATATCCAGATGGAAGGATATGATGCACCGCAGTATGCCAATGTCCAGTATCCGTGGGAAGGCCATGAAGAACTTCATCCGGGACAGATTCCGGAACGTTTTAACCCGGTGGCAAGCTATGTGAAATATTTCCATGTGCCGGAGAGCATGAAAGGAAAAAGAGTATTTGTTTCATTCCAGGGAGCAGAGAGCGGACTGGCTCTGTGGCTCAATGGAAAATTTGTGGGATACAGTGAAGATTCTTTTACTCCGTCAGAATTTGAGCTTACGGAATATCTGAAGGACGGCGAGAACAAGCTGGCGGCACAGGTGTTCAAATGGACAGCCAGCAGCTGGTGCGAGGATCAGGATTTTTACCGTTTTTCCGGAATTTACAGAGATGTTTATCTGTTTACGGTACCGGATGTCCATGTATATGATCTCAGGATCCGTGCCATTCCGGATGAAACTCTCAAAAAAGCCGAGCTTGAGATCGTGACCAGTACCTGGGGAAAAGGAAAAATGAAGCTTACACTTTCCGGAAAGGGAGAGGTTCTTTTGCAGGAGGAAAGATCTCTGAACGGAGAGGATACCTGTACCTGGGAGATTCAGGATCCCCTTCTCTGGAGTGCAGAAGAGCCGAATCTCTATGATCTGGAGCTGGAGATCAGTGATGAAAGCGGAAAGCTCCAGGAGATCATCCCGGAGAAAGTTGGTTTCCGCCGTTTTGAAATGAAGGATGGTATCATGACCCTTAACGGAAAACGTATCGTATTCAAGGGTGTGAACCGCCATGAGTTCAGCTCCGTCACAGGAAGACATGTGTCCCGTGAGGAACTGCTCAAAGACATCGTGATCATGAAACAGAACAACATCAATGCAATCCGTACCTGTCATTATCCGGATGCATCTCCGATCTACCGTCTCTGCGATGAATATGGTATTTACATGATCGCAGAAAACAATCTGGAGTCTCACGGAACCTGGGATATAGCAGAATTTACCGGAGATTACACGGATATCGTTCCGCACAACAAACCGGAATGGCTGGGCATGATGCTGGACCGTGTAAATTCCATGTATCAGCGTGACAAGAACCACCCGGCGATCCTGATCTGGTCCTGTGGAAATGAATCCTTTGGCGGAAAAGATATCTTTGAGATGTCTGAGTTTTACCGCAAGAATGATCCTACAAGACTGGTACATTATGAGGGGGTTATCCATGACCGCAGCTACAATGCCACCAGTGACATGGAAAGCCAGATGTATACTTCCGTAGAAGCAATCCGGGAGTTCCTTGCAAAGGATGACAGCAAGCCGTTTATCTGTTGTGAGTATACCCATGCAATGGGAAATTCCTGCGGCGCAATGCATAAATATACAGATCTTACAGATACAGAACCGAAATATCAGGGTGGCTTTATCTGGGATTACATTGATCAGTCTATTTACAAAAAAGACCGTTACGGAAAAGAATTCCAGGCATACGGCGGAGATTTCGGTGAACGTCCTACGGATTATAATTTCAGTGGAAACGGTATCGCATACGGCGGTGACAGAGATGCTTCTCCAAAGATGCAGGAAGTAAAATTCAACTACCAGAATATCACTGCGCAGGTAAGTGAGGATTCTGTTAAGATCATCAACAAAAATCTTTTTGTAAATACGGACACATTCCGATGTGAAGTGACTCTTGCAAAGAACGGTCATGTTCTCCGCACAGAGACACTGGATACAGCGGTGGAGCCTTTAAGCCAACAGACCTACAGACTTCCATTTGGAAAACAGCAGCGCCCGGGCGAATATACGGTAACCGTAGCCTTCCTTCTCAGAGAAAAAACACTCTGGGCAGAGGCAGGACATGAGGTTGCTTTCGGCCAGCATGTTTATCAGGTGGAAGGAATACCGGAAGCTCCTGCGTGTGGCGTGGAGCTTGTGAGAAGCCTTCATAACATCGGTGTCCGCGGGGAAAATTTCGAAGTGCTGTTCTCCGTTCTCAATGGTGGCCTGGTTTCGTATAAATATGCAGGAAGAGAAATGATCGAAGCGATCCCGAAGCCCAACTTCTGGAGAGCACCTACAGATAATGATTGCGGAAGTCTGATGCAGATGCGTTATGCACAGTGGAAGATCGCCAGCATGTACGCAAGTCATAAGGATTACCGAAAAGGCATGTATGGTCCGGCCAATGCTCCGGAGACAACGGTTCACGAAAACAGCGTGGAGGTTGCTTTTACCTACATCCTGCCAACTACGCCTGCCAGTGAATGCCGCCTTGCCTATGAGGTAACCGGAGATGGAAGAGTAAAGACAACGCTGACCTATGATCCTGTAAAAGAGCTGGGCGATATGCCGGAGTTCGGAGTACTCTTTAAATTCAATGCGGATTATGATCATGTTCAGTGGTACGGCCTGGGACCGGCAGAGACTTATGCAGACCGGAAGCATGGCGCAAAACTCGGCATTTATGAGAATCTCGTGACAGACAATATGGCACGCTATCTTGTGCCGCAGGAATGCGGAAACAAAGAGGAAGTACGCTGGGCAAAGATCACAGACAGAAAGGGTAGAGGAATGCTCTTTGAGATGGATAAAGAAAACGGCCCGATGATGTTCTCAGCACTTCCATATACTCCTCATGAAATGGAAAATGCCATGCATCCCTATGAGCTTCCGGCAATCCATTATACCGTTGTCCGTGCTGCAAAGGCGCAGATGGGTGTTGGAGGAGATGACAGCTGGGGTGCCCGCACGCATCCGGAATACCTCCTGGATACCAATGGAAAGATGAAATTTTCCTTTGCGTTCAAAGGTCTTTAAAATGTCATAAAATAACAGAACATAAAGTCAGAAAAAAGCTTCCGGCGACTGTCCGGAAGCTTTTTCGTTTCATAATAATGCACAGAAAATAAACAGGTTGAAAAAAAACCTGTGGATATTTCATGAAATGAAAAAAAACTTGGATATGCACTTGTTTTTTCATGGTAAATAGTTTAAAATGATTACATAAGTGGTAGAAAGTGGTGAATAGTGGTAGCGAATGGGGATGAGTGGCAGAACACACCATTTGCGCCCTGGAAACACGAAGGGGAGAATCGTGTTTCACGAGAGTAGGTGGGTTTCATGTTCATGGGCGAGTATAATCATACGATCGACGCGAAGGGGCGTCTGATCATCCCTTCCAGGTTCAGGGAACTCTTAGGGGAAGAGTTCGTACTGACAAGAGGGTTGGATGGTTGCCTTTCTATTTATCCGATGGATGAATGGGTTGCCTTTGAAGAGAAACTCCGAGCATTACCACTTACAAATAAAGACGCAAGAACCTTTTCACGTTTCTTTGTAGCCGGAGCTACAGCATGTCAGCTGGATAAGCAGGGAAGAATCCTGGTGCCGCAGACGCTGCGCCAGTTCGCTGGTCTGGATAAGGATGTGGTGCTTACGGGTAATCTGAACCGGATCGAGGTTTGGAGCAAAGAGAAGTGGAGCGAGAACTGCAATTATGATGATATGGACAGCATTGCGGAAAGCATGCAGAACATAGGAATCGTCATTTGAGCATAACGCAGGTAGAAATCCCACAGGAGACGGATATGGAATTTAAGCATAAATCTGTATTACTCGATGAGACCATTAACGGCTTAAGGGTAAAGCCGGATGGAATCTATGTGGATGGCACTTTAGGAGGAGCGGGACACGCCACAGAGGTGTGTAAGAAACTTTCTGCCAAGGGGAGATTTATTGGCATAGATCAAGACCAGGATGCGATAATTGCTGCGAGTGAACGGCTGTCAGCCTTTAATCAGGTGACAATCATTCGCAGCAATTATTGTTACATGGCAGATGAGCTGAGATCCCGTGGCATTGAGAAGGTGGACGGGATCCTGCTGGATTTAGGAGTGTCATCTTATCAGCTGGATAATGAAGAGAGAGGTTTTTCTTATCGGTACGATTCTCCTCTGGACATGCGAATGGACAGAAGACAGAGCCGTACAGCCGGTGATATTGTCAACGGCTATGAGGAACGGGAACTGTATCGTATTATCCGTGATTACGGCGAAGACAAATTTGCCAAAAATATAGCGAAACACATTGTGGCTGCCAGAGAGCAGGCACCGATCCGGACAACCGGAGAACTGACAGAGATCATACGGGGTGCGATCCCCATGAAAATACAGGCTACAGGAGGACATCCGGCCAAGAGGACTTTTCAGGCAATACGTATTGAGCTCAACCGGGAGCTTGACGTGCTCAGGGATTCCCTGGACGGCATGATCGATCTCCTGGATGACGGAGGAAGGATCTGTATCATTACATTCCATTCTCTGGAAGACAGGATTGTCAAGACCATTTTCCGAAAAAATGAAAATCCCTGTACCTGCCCGCCGGATTTTCCGGTCTGTGTATGCGGAAAGAAATCCAAGGGGAAGGTGATCACAAGGAAACCGATCTTACCGGGAAAAGAGGAAATGGAAGAGAATCCGAGATCCAAAAGTGCGAAGCTTCGTATTTTTGAACGGAAAATGTAGTTGAGAGATGGAAGGTAGGCAAATGGCGAAGACAGGAAGAGGGACTACAGCCAGAAGAAATCGAAATACCGTCAGGAACAGCAGAGAAATGTATGTTCAGGGAAATGCGGTAAAACGGTTGCAGGAAGTTCCTCAGAGGACTGATCTGCCCGAGATACAGGAAAGGCGACGGCTGGCTCAGAAAAGAAAACAGAAATCCGCAGTACCTGTGACACCGGCAAAACAGGTGGTGAGCAGACAGGCACAGCGGAACCGGGAAAAGGCAATGGCCATGAACAAGGGGTTCGTTCTGTTTCTTACGGCAGTTTCCATCGCAGTACTTTTTACCTGTATCAATTATCTTCAGGTAAAATCCGAAATCACGGCGAGTATGAAAAATGTTGCAAATCTGGAATCTGAGCTTGCACAGCTGAAAGAAGATAACGATGCATATTACAGTCAGGTCACTTCTACAGTGGATATCAGCGAGATCAAGAAAAAAGCTATCGGCGAGCTTGGAATGAAATATCCTTCGGAGGATCAGATACAGACCTATACCACTGAAGGAAACAGTTATGTGAGACAGTATCAGGATGTGGACACACACAAGTAGCAGAAGTACAGTTTTTAAGCAGGTGATCGATTGAGTACAAGAAGGCGCAGGCCGGTAAAAAAAATAAATTACAGTATGAAGAAAAAGCTGGCAGTACTATTTTCCTTAGTGTTGCTGGCTTTAGTCGGTTTGGTGGCAAGAATTACCTATATCAATGCCACCAGCGGAAGCAAATATCGAAAGCAGGTGCTGAGTCAGGCTCAGCAGAAATATGAAAATCAGACACTCCCGGCAAAAAGAGGAGATATCTATGACCGAAACGGGAATATCCTGGCAACCAGCAACAAGGTCTATAATGTGATCCTTGACTGTCTGGAGGTCAATAAGGATCAGGATTCCGTGGAGCCTACCATAAAGGCTCTTGTGGAAGTCCTGGGATTGGATGAAGATGAGATGCGGAAGCTTCTCACCGACAGCAGTACAAAAAAAAGTCAGTATCAGATCGTAAAGAAACAGATCTCCATGGACGACAAAAAAGCCTTCGAAAAATACGAAGATCCGGGAGACGACAGTGAACTGACTGCCACGCAGCTGAAAGAACGTTCCAGGATCACAGGTGTATGGTTTGAAGAAGATTATCTCAGATCTTATCCGTTTAATGAGACTGCCTGTGATACCATTGGATTTACACTTTCCAGAGATGTGGCGGATGCCGGACTGGAAGGATATTACAATGCGACACTTACCGGCGTGGATGGAAGACAATACGGATACATCAACAACAATTCCGACGTAGAACAGACGATTATCGAACCGACGGATGGCAAAAGCATTGAGACTTCGCTGGATCTGGGACTTCAGCAGATCGTGGAAAAATACGTAAATACCTTTGAAGAAAAGATGGGAGCCAAAAATGTAGGCGTGATCATCGAGGATCCGAAAACAGGAGAGATCCTGGCAATGGATGGCGGTGACCGTTATGATCTGAATAACCCGAGAGATCTTTCAAACGTGTATTCCCAGAGTGAGATCGATGCCATGAACGATGAGGAGACCGTAGATGCGCTGAACGGAATGTGGAGTAATTTCTGCGTGACAGATGCCTACGAGCCGGGATCGGTTGTAAAGCCTATCGTTATGGGCTCCGCACTTGAAATGGGAGCGATTTCCGAGAGCGATAATTTTGTCTGTGACGGCGGACAGTCTTTTGGAGCGGAAGGTGCGACTACTTTCATCAAATGTGCGGTATGGCCGGATGCTCACGGGACAGAAGCTCTTTCCGATGTCATTGCCAATTCCTGCAACGATGGTATGATGCAGATCGCAGCAAAGATGGGAAAAGATAATTTCCTTAAGACACAAAGCGTTTTCAATTTCGGAACAAGAACCGGTATCGATCTTCCCAATGAGGGAAGCGGTGTGATCCATACCAGCGATACCATGGGAGAAACGGAGCTTGCATGTTCTGCTTTCGGACAGGGATATACACTGACCATGATCCAGGAGATCAATGCAATGTGTTCTGTTATCAATGGAGGATACTACTATCAGCCTCATCTGGTGACGAAGATCAAGGACAGCAGCGGCGGAATCGTAAAAACGATCTCTCCGACACTGATGAAGCAGACGATTTCCGAGAAGATATCTGCAGACATCCGTTCCTACATGGCAGCCAGCGTAGACCATGGTACCAGCCGTACCTCCAAGGTGCAGGGCTACAGCTCCGGTGGTAAAACCGGTACTGCCGAGAAGCTTCCGCGAGGCAATGGCAAGTATCTGGTATCTTTTATCGGATTTGCACCGGTAGATGATCCGGCACTTGTGATCTATGTAGTTGTGGATGAGCCGAAGGTAGATGATCAGGCAAGCAGTACGTACGCACAGTACATTGCACAGGGAATCCTTTCCGAAGCACTTCCGTATCTGAATGTACAGCCGGATGAGGCAGAGGATGGAGAAGTTCCGACTACAGAGCTGTGGGAACTTTTTAAGGGAATCAGCGACTCTGCAACAGGAACCGGCGCAGACGGGCAGAAGGAGGCAATTTCCGATGAGAATGTACCAAGTCCGCCGGAAGATGAGTCGGAGGACAGTGATACCGAAGATAATAACGATATGCAGAGCGAAGGTCTTACCAACGAGGAGGCCGGTCTGGAATAGATAAAAAGAATACCCTCTCAGGGGAACGTCATATATTACAGTGACTACCTCTGAGAGGGAGTTTTTTTATGATCCGGACCATGGTTTATCACAGGAAAAAAAATATGGGTGGTTTTTCTGATCTGCATAATGCTTCTTCTGGGACTTGTGGGAAGACTCTGGTATCTTATGAACGTCCGGGCAGAATATTATTCAAAAAAAGGCGGAGGATCTTCATGAGCGGGAACGTGACATAAAAGCGGCCAGGGGAAAGATCCTGGACATCAGGGGAAATATTCTGGCGGATAACCGGACAGTCTGCACAGTATCGGTGATACACAGCCAGATCAAAGATTCGGAAAAAGTGATCCGGGTACTTTCCGGAGTATTGTCCGTGAAAGAAGAGGAAATCCGGAAAAAAGTTGAAAAAGTTTCTTCTATTGAAAGAATACAGACAAATGTGGAAAAAAGCATTGGAGACAGGATCCGGGAATATGACCTTGAGGGAGTGAAGGTAGATGAGGATTATCGGAGATATTATCCCTATGGATCTCTCGCTTCAAAAGTACTGGGATTTACCGGAGGCGATAATCAGGGGATCATTGGTCTTGAAGTGAAATACGATGAGATCCTGAAAGGAGAGCCCGGGAAGATCCTCACAGTTACGGATGCACGTGGTGTGGAGATCGACGGAACCGGAGAACGGAGGAAGGAACCGGTGTCAGGAAATACTCTGCGTACCAGTCTGGATGTTAATATCCAGGAATATGTGCAGCAGGCAGCCGGTAAAGTTATGGAAGAAAAACAGGCGGAGAGAGTATCCATACTACTTATGAACCCTCAGAACGGAGAAATCTATGCCTGTGTCAATGTGCCCGAATTTGATCTGAACGATCCGTTTACTCTGAATACAGAAGAAACAGCAGCAGAGGGAGAAAAAAACGCAGGATCTTCTGAACCGGATGTGGAGAAATCCCTGCCTGAATGATACCTATGAACCTGGTTCGACTTTTAAGATCATCACTATGGCAGCGGGACTGGAAGAAGGTGTTGTGTCAACAGAGGATCGTTTTTTCTGTCCGGGCTATAAGGTGGTGGAGGACCGGCGGATCCACTGTGCAAAGAGAACAGGACATGGTGCGCAGAGTTTTGTAGAAGGCGCCCAGAACTCCTGCAACCCGGTATTTATTGAGGTGGGTCTGCGGCTTGGAGCAGACCGTTATTACAAATATTTTAAACAGTTCGGACTTTTAAAAAAACAGGAATAGATCTTCCGGGAGAGGCAGGAACGATCATGCATAACCCCAAAAATATGGGAGAGGTGGAGCTTGCCACGGTATCCTTTGGCCAGTCGTTTCAGATCACACCGATCCAGCTTGCAACAACCGTCAGTGGGATCATCAATGGCGGAAACCGGATCACACCTCATTTTGGGATCAGCGTGGAAAGTGCGGACGGAACAAAGGTGCGGACACTGGAATATCCGGTGGAAAGCGGGATCGTGTCCGGTGAGACTTCCCGGACAGTACGTACGATCCTGGAAACTGTAGTTTCAGAAGGCTCCGGAAAAAATGCCGGGATCAAGGGGTTTTCTATTGGGGGAAAAACAGCTACCTCTCAGACACTGCCCAGAGGCTCAGGCAGATATATTTCTTCATTTCTGGGGTTTGCCCCGGCAGAGGATCCGAAGGTCCTGGCTCTTTGTATCATCTATGCACCTCAGGGTATGTATTATGGTGGGATCATTGCCGCACCGGTGGTACGCAGTATTTTTGAAAATGTACTTCCCTATCTTGGAATCGAGAGGACAGTTACGGAAACTCCATCCGGGGAAAACCGGGCAGATGGGGTTGATTAATGAGGATAAAAGCCTTATACTGTTGAAGAAGTATAAAAAAACGAAAGAATTAGAGGTGTGAGGATGGAGTTTCATGTTGTGATCCCTGTGCTGATCTCATTTGCGATCAGCCTTGTATTAGGACCGATTGTTATCCCTTTTTTAAGAAGACTTAAAATGGGACAGACAGAGAGAGAGCTGGGTGTGCAGTCTCACCTGAAAAAGAATGGCACCCCTACTATGGGTGGAGTGATCTTTCTCATTGCAACAACTGTAACATCACTGTTTTATATCAGAGATTATCCGATGATCATCCCGGTACTTTTCCTGACACTGGGATTTGGACTGATCGGATTTCTGGATGATTATCTGAAGGTAGTCCTGAAGCGTTCTGACGGACTTCTGCCATGGCAGAAAATGGCACTGCAGATCGTTGTGACAGCTGTATTTGCTTTTTATCTTGTAAATTATTCCAACGTATCCCTGACTATGAAGATCCCGTTCTGGAGCGGACATTATCTGAACCTGGGATGGTTTGCGGTTCCGGTACTGTTCTTTGCGGTGATCGGTACAGTAAACGGAGTCAATTTTACGGATGGACTTGACGGACTGGCTTCCAGTGTTACCCTGATCGTGGCAGTATTCTTTACGGTGGTTTCCCTTGGAATGAAAAGTGGTGTGGAACCTATCACCTGTGCAGTTGTGGGCAGTCTTATGGGATTCCTTCTGTTTAATGTATATCCTGCCAAGGTATTTATGGGAGACACCGGTTCTCTGGCATTGGGGGGCTTTGTGGCTGGTGTGGCTTATGCCATGCAGATGCCGCTGTTTATCATCCTGGTCGGACTGATCTACCTTGTGGAGGTATTGTCTGTTATGATCCAGGTATCCTATTTCAAGGCAACACACGGAAAAAGAATTTTCAAGATGGCGCCTATCCACCATCATTTTGAGCTTTGTGGGTGGTCCGAGACACGGGTTGTTGCAGTGTTCTCTGTTGTAACTGCTATTATGTGCCTGATCGCTCTCCTGGCATTATAAGGAGGAACAGAAAAATGGATTTAAAAGGAAAAAAGGTTCTCGTTTTCGGAGCCGGAAAAAGCGGCATCGGAGCAGCTGATCTGCTTGGAAGTGCAGGAGCACAGCCGGTGATCTATGACGGAAACGCAGATCTTGATAAAGAGGTAGTTTTACATAAAACAAACGGAAAATACACCCCGGAGATCTGGGCCGGAGATTTTCCGGAGAGAGCGCTGGACAGTCTTGATCTCGTAGTGCTAAGCCCGGGAGTTCCCACAGACCTTCCGCTGGTAAAGAGCTTCTATGAAAAGGGCCTTCCGGTATGGAGCGAGGTGGAGCTTGCCTACCGTACAGGCAAGGGAGAGGTTCTTGCGATCACAGGAACCAACGGTAAGACAACAACTACAGCACTCCTCGGAAAGATCATGGGAGATGCCCGTGAATCTGTATTTGTTGTAGGAAATATCGGAACTGCATATACATCCAAATCATTGGAGATGAGGGAGGATTCCGTAACTGTTGCGGAGATCAGCAGCTTCCAGCTGGAGACCATTGACCAGTTCCGCCCGAAGGTAAGTGCGATCCTCAACATCACAGAGGACCATCTGAACCGTCATCATACCATGGAGGAATACATCCGTGTAAAAGAACTGATCACCAAAAATCAGGGACCGGAAGATGTATGTGTTCTGAATTACGAGGATGAAGTCCTTCGCAAATTCGGTGAAAATATCGTTCCGAAGGTGGTATATTTCTCAAGTCTTCGCAAACTGGATAGGGGAATCTATCTGGATGGAGACCAGATCATTCTCAAAACAGAAAAAGAAGAGATCCCGATCGTAAAAACCGGAGAGCTTAAGATCCTGGGACGTCATAATCACGAGAATGTAATGGCAGCAGCAGCCATGGCATATTATGAGGGAGTTTCTGTGGAGAGTATCCGCAGGAGTGTCTGTGAGTTTGTGGCAGTTCCACACAGGATCGAGTATGTGACAGAGAAAAACGGTGTTGCATATTACAACGATTCCAAGGGAACCAACCCGGATGCGGCTATCAAGGGGATTCAGGCAATGAACCGTCCGACTCTTCTGATCGGCGGCGGCTACGACAAGGAATCCAGCTATGATGAGTGGATAGAATCCTTCGACGGAAAAGTCCGTTATCTTGTTCTCATCGGTCAGACGAAAGAGAAGATCAAAGCAGCAGCAGAACGTCTTGGATTTACAGATATCATCCTCTGCGAGGATCTGAAGGAAGCTGTCCGGGTCTGTGCGGAAAAAGCTAATCCCGGAGATGCAGTTCTGCTTTCACCGGCATGTGCGAGCTGGGGACAGTTTGATAATTATGAGCAGCGCGGTGACATGTTCAAGGAATATGTGAAAGCACTGTAATAATCCGAAAAATACATACATAAGCTGAAATAAAGACCACTGTGGAGGCCATGCATGAAGGCAGGACAGAAACAGACCGGAAAGACAGATACCGTTCTCTGGGTACTGGTTCTGATTCTGGTGGTATTGGGACTCGGGGTGCTTTTTTCGGCAAGTGAATATAATGGCAGAGTACGTTTCCACGACTCTGCCTATTATTTTAAAAAGCAGCTCTTTGCCACGGCACTGGGGCTGCTTGTTATGTATCTGGCATCACGGGTAGATTACCGGCTGTTTGTAAAGCTGGCGCCGGCTGCCTATATTTTTTCACTTTTTCTGTCTGCTGCAGTCCTGCTTTTCGGACAGGAGATCAATGGATCGAAGAGGTGGCTGAACCTGGGGCCGCTTTCCTTTCAGCCGTCGGAGTTTTCCAAGGTGGCAGTGATATTGTTCCTGGTTTGGCAGATCAGCAATACAAAAAGCAAAACAACCGGATTCTGGTTTATCTGCAGGACTATGATGACTTTGCTTCCGGTAGCAGGTCTGGTGGGCTCCAATAACTTAAGCACAGCGGTGATCATTCTAGGAATCGGTGTGCTGCTGATCTTTGTGGCCAATCCCAGATATCTGCAGTTTCTCGCGCTTGGAGGTGCGGGGACAGGATTTATTGCGGTTTTTCTTGCTGCGGAGAGTTATCGTCTGGAACGCCTGGCAATCTGGCGGGATCCGGAAAAATATGAAAAAGGATTTCAGACCATACAGGGCCTGTATGCAATCGGAAGCGGAGGGATCTTTGGCAAGGGGTTCGGGAACAGTCTGCAGAAGCTGGGATTTGTCCCGGAAGCCCAGAATGATATGATATTTTCTATTGTGTGTGAGGAAACGGGGATACTGGGAGCCTTTCTGACACTTTTTCTGTTTGGCATTCTGATCTGGAGGCTTTGTATTCTGGCATTAAACTGCCGGGATCTGCAGGGAACGCTGCTGTGCGCCGGAATCATGGCACATATGGCAATCCAGGTGGTCCTGAATGTTGCAGTAGTAACGAATACGATTCCCAACACCGGGATCACTCTGCCCTTTGTAAGCTATGGCGGAACTTCTGTTGTTTTTCTTCTGGGGGAAATGGGGCTGGCCTTAAGTGTCAGCAGTCACAGACATGGAAGGATCACATAGAATAACAAGTAAGAGGCCCTTTTAGGAGTGGAATACTTGAATGAGATCGATGAGATCATCGTGACCGGAGGCAGGCCGCTGCATGGAAGCGTCCGGATCCAGGGGTCAAAAAATGCGGCACTTCCGGTTATGGCAGCAGCACTCTTAAGCACCGGGACCAGTGTACTGCGGGGATGCCCGAGAATCAGTGATGTATATTTGATGGAAAAGATCCTGAAATATCTGGGGGCAGAAACCTGGTGGGAAGGTCAAGATCTTTATCTGGACTGCAGCCATGCAGACGGCACCATGATACCGGAGTGTTATTCCGGAAAAATGCGTTCTTCCGTGATCTTAATGGGAGCAATGCTGGGGCGGAGCAAAAAGGCACAGACAGGATATCCCGGAGGCTGTGTGATCGGAAAGCGGCCGGTGGATCTTCATATCCAGGTTTTGCGCCGCCTTGGGGCAGCTGTGGTGGAAAACGGCGGGATGATCCGGGCATCCTGTGGAAAACTCCGAGGTGCAGAGATGTTTTTTCAAAAAAGAAGTGTAGGCGCTACAGAACAGGGCATTCTGGCAGCGGTTCTTGCAGAGGGGAAAACAGTTCTTAACGGCTGTGCCTGTGAACCGGAAATTTATTGGCTTTGCCATTATCTTACCGGAATGGGGGCAAAGATCCGGATTCGTGAAAAAGGCTGTATCTGTATTGAAGGAGTGGAGAAGCTTGAAGCCGGCGATGACTGCATTCCACCAGACCGTATTGTCGCCGGAACCTATCTTATGGCAGCGGCGGCAACCAGAGGAGAGATCATCCTGGAAAATCCGCCTCTGGAGGAAATGGGTGGAATCCTGGATGTATATCGGAAAATGGGTGGACAATGCCGCCGGGTAGGTGGTAAACTAATAGTCAACGGAAAAAATACAGGTTTTCCCCTGGAGCTTCTGGAAACAGAAGTTTATCCGGGATTTCCTACAGACCTGCAGTCTCCTGCGATGGCGGTACTGGCCACGATCCCGGGAGTGAGCAGGATCCGCGAGAAGATTTTTGAAGACAGATATAAAACAGCTTCATGGCTCTGTAAAATGGGAGCACAGATTCAGATCCGAGATGGAGTTGCTGTGATATACGGAGGGCAGCCTCTGACCGGTTGTACTGTGGAAGCAGAGGAGCTTCGCGGTGGTGCGGCACTTGTGATCGCAGCACTTGCCGCACAGGGGATTACCAGGATTCGGGGCTGTTGTTTCATAGAAAGAGGCTATGAACATATCTGTGAGGATCTGACCGCACTGGGCGGTCTGCTGATAAAGGACAGAGGAACTTTATGAAAACATCAAAAAAAAAGTCACTGAAAGCAGTTGGCGTACTTCTTGTCCTGCTGCTGGCAGGAATTATTTTCTTTTTTACGTATTATCAGGTAGATGAAGTGCAGGTGATGGGCAGTAGCCATTATTCTGAAAAACAGATCAGGAAGATGGTACTCAGGGGACCGCTGGCATCCAATTCTGTTTTTGCACCGCTTCTTTATACTAAGCAGAACACAAAAGATGTTCCTTTTGTAGAAGGCTATACCGTAACAAGGCTGAACCGGCACACCATCTGTGTCAGTGTGAAGGAGAAGGATATCGTTGGTTGTATCCCTTATCTGGACAGTTATATTTATTTTGACAGAAACGGTATTTTTGTGGAAGGGTCCACGGAACGTGACGAAAAAATCCCGTTTTTTGACGGGATCAAAGTCAAAAAAGTGATCCAGAACGAGAAACTCCCCATCAAGGATGAAACGGTGATGAACACGGCAGTTGCTCTTTCTACTATTTTTGCAAAAAATGATAAGGTTCCGGATCACATTGAATTTGAAGATGACGGACAGATCAGTCTTGTTTACGGGGATATCACAGTTAAACTTGGAAAGGATGAATATCTGGAAGACAAAATGACCAGAGTTCTGGCTATCCTTCCGATGATTTCCGGAAAAAAAGGAATTCTCCATGCAGAAAATGTAAATGATAATTCAAAGAACATTACCCTGGAGCAGGAACAGGATGAGAGCCAGACTTCCGCAGAAAACTGGACCGGTGGCTATGATGAGGAGGGAAATTATACCGGAGAAGGCGAATATGACGAAAATGGTAACTATGTAGGACCGAAACCGCAGACGGATCTGGAGTATGCGCAGGAAAACTGGGTGGGTGGTTATGATGAAGAGGGAGATTACACAGGCAGTGGTGAGTACGATGCCAACATGACCTATGTAGGCGAAGCCCCCACAGAAGAAACCATGGCAGAAAAAGGAAACTGGAAGGGCGGTTACCGGGAAGACGGCGGCTATGACGGAGTCAGTGAATATGACCGTGATGGCAATTACGTAGGTACTCTGGAGGATTATCAGGCCTCGGCAGAAAGCTCTGGAGACAGAACAGACTCCGAAGATCCAGATGCTCAGAGTACGGATACCAAAGATCCGGAAAATGAAGAAGATTCTTCAGACAGCAGCCTGGACAGCATCGGGAAAGAGGCTGATCACAGCAGTGATCTGGGAGACGGGTCTGAGGATTATGATGAAAATACGTACAGCGATTACAGTGATGAGTACGATTATGAGTAAAGATAAAAAAAGCTTTCTTAATGTATAGTACCGGTATTTGGGCATTTTGCCAGAGATTGTTTTGTAAATGTTTCGGTTAATAGAAACAGTGCCGAAATTTAGTGAAAAAAGTATAAAAAAACAAAATTAATGGTTGATTAATTACCGAAAAAAATATATGATATAACTATGTGTATATGTAGCTTGGAATAGATTATTACACTGAATCGGATATCAGGTAGAAATAAAGGAGGAAGTACATTGTTAGAGATAATGACGAATGAGGCTGAGTCTTCTGCGAAAATTATTGTAATTGGAGTAGGTGGCGCAGGTAATAATGCGGTAAACAGAATGGTGGAAGAGGCCATTGGCGGAGTTGAGTTTGTAGGTGTTAATACCGATAAACAGGCTCTGACACTGTGTAAAGCTCCGACTGTACTTCAGATTGGTGAGAAAATTACGAAAGGTCTCGGCGCCGGCGCACAGCCGGAGGTTGGACAGAAGGCAGCTGAGGAGAGCATTGAGGAAGTTAAGAAGATCATCGAGGGAGCGGACATGGTTTTCGTTACCTGTGGTATGGGAGGCGGAACCGGAACCGGAGCTGCTCCTGTGATTGCCGGTGCGGCAAAAGAGATGGGTATCCTGACTGTCGGTGTTGTTACCAAGCCTTTCCGTTTTGAAGCAAAGACCCGTATGAACAATGCACTTGCGGGAATCGAGAATCTGAAGAAAGCAGTTGACACTTTGATTGTCATCCCCAATGACAAGTTACTTGAGATCGTTGACAGAAGAACAACCATGCCGGAAGCACTGCGTAAGGCTGATGAAGTTCTTCAGCAGGCAGTACAGGGTATCACAGACCTGATCAATCTGCCGGCTCTGATCAACCTTGACTTTGCAGATGTGCAGACAGTCATGACGGACAAGGGAATCGCTCACATCGGTATCGGTGAGGCAAGAGGCGATGACAAGGCTATGGAGGCTGTACAGCAGGCGGTATCTTCTCCGCTTCTTGAGACAACCATCAAGGGCGCTACTCATGTGATCATCAACATTTCCGGAGATATTTCTCTTATGGATGCCAACGATGCTGCAAGCTATGTACAGGAGCTTACAGGTGAGGAGGCAAACATCATCTTTGGTGCTATGTATGATGATTCTGTTGCAGATTATGCAAGAATTACAGTTATTGCTACAGGTCTTACAGACAATAACCTTCAGAACACACCATTTGGAAACAGAGCTTCCAATTCTGTATTTGGAAACACCAAAAAAACAAGCCAGTCACAGCCAGGTGGTATGAACCTTAACATGCCAAGCTTCAGCCTGCCGACTATGAATTCCACACAGTTTGGAACAAAGGCTCCTACAAGCACTGTTCAGAAAAAGGATATCCAGATCCCGGATTTTCTTAAGAACAGATAATAAATGAACATGATAAGATCCGGCAGAGGTTCCATCTGGAACGTTGCCGGATCTTTTTGACTCTTCGATCAAAAGAAACAGGAATGACTGCTCTGTATGGAAACAGGAGTTCCGTTCAGGATATCAGCATTCGCAGTGAAAAGTATCACATTTTGTATCACAGCAGCGATGAGCATTGGCACCGGATACATTGATGGAAGCTGCGGTGCATTTGCAGTGCTCATTGTAGGTACAGTTGTGTGCTTTGCAGTCGATGTTAACGGTCTCACACCCATAGCAGGGATCTGCGGCATTTTTTACAGAACCTTCTTCCTGAGCACGGAAGCTTTCACAGGCGGTATCATCTGCATAACGTGCATCTGCTCCTTCAACATTGATGGCTCCCCGGGAACAGAGAGAATTTTTGTTATAGTAGCAGTTGTGTGCGGAACATTTAAGATTTGTCATAAAAGTGTCCTCCTGATAATTATGATTTTACCGGAAACCGTCAGCCTGCCGGAATGCGCACCCTGTCTGATCGTCAGCACTGCGATAAAGCCTGACAGATTCCGATGTTGCATAGTATGTCCGAAAGAAGAAAAATCATACTCAAAAAAATACATAATAATATAAAAAAACAGTTGACAAATAGCAGACACCATGGTATCCTCTTAAAGTACGTAGCGAAAAGAAAGCAGAGTTCACTCTCACCTCAGCGCTGAAGATAAGCGACTCAGGTCAATATTGCACAGTACTGCGAACGGATCAACCATCGGTGCGCAGGTGTAATTGTTTGAAGTGTGGACATCTGTCTGCGCTTTTTTTGTGCGGCTTTAGCTACATTAATGAGAAAAAAATAATTCTATCATGTTCATGGAGGTGTACAACAATTAGCGGTTTAATGATTAACGAACAGATCAGAGACAGAGAGGTACGCTTGATTGGTCCGGACGGAGCTCAGCTTGGAATCGTGTCCGCCAGAGAAGCGATGGCGAAAGCGCAGGAGGCAGGACTTGACCTTGTAAAGATTGCCCCACAGGCGAAACCGCCGGTATGCAAGATCATTGATTACGGTAAATACCGTTACGAGCTTGCAAGAAAAGAAAAAGAGGCCAGAAAAAAGCAGAAAACCATCGATGTCAAAGAAGTGCGTCTTTCCCCGAACATTGATACGAATGATTTGAAGACGAAGGTAAATGCAGCAAGAAAGTTCCTTAGCAAGGGTGACAGAGTTAAGGTTACACTTCGTTTCCGCGGAAGAGAGATGGCACACATGGCCAGCAGTAAGCATGTGCTTGACGACTTCGCAGATCTTCTGTCCGATATAGCGACTGTAGAGAAGGCTCCGAAGATAGAAGGCAGAAGCATGACTATGTTTCTGACTGAGAAACGGTAGATATCTCAGTCTTCACGGCAACAGCCGGGCAGAACGGGATGCTATATAAAATTTAGAAGTACCAAATCAAGGAGGAATTCATAATGCCAAAAATTAAAACTTGCAGAGCAGCAGCAAAGCGCTTTAAAAAAACAGGTACAGGAAAATTAGTAAGAAATAAAGCCTACAAGAGCCATATCCTTACAAAGAAATCTCAGAAGAGAAAGAGAAATCTGAGAAAATCTACTGTTGTTGATTCTACTAACGTAAAGAGCATGAAGAAAGTATTACCATATTTATAAGATAGAGAAGACGAACAGGAGGAGAATTAAGAAATGGCAAGAATTAAAGGCGGATTAAACGCAAAGAAAAGACATAACCGTACATTAAAACTGGCGAAAGGCTACAGAGGAGCCCGTTCTAAACAGTATAGAGTAGCAAAACAGTCTGTAATGAGAGCTCTTACAAGTTCCTACGCAGGAAGAAAGCAGAAGAAACGTCAGTTCAGACAGCTCTGGATCGCTCGTATCAACGCAGCAGCAAGAATGAACGGACTTTCCTACAGCAAAATGATGCACGGCCTTAAGGTTGCAAACATCGACATCAACAGAAAGATGCTTGCAGAGATGGCAGTTAACGATGCAGCAGGCTTCACAGCACTTGCTGAGATCGCTAAGAAAGCAATCGCATAAGTAAAGTATTAAGAGACGAAGAAGTCCAGGGAGTTTTCCCTGGATTTTTTTGCGTGAAAAAATTCAGACAATTTGCCGAAAAACAACACAAGCTGTACAGCGGACAAGTGTCCGTGTTGTGCAATCAGACGAAAAACAGCAGATAACAAAATTTGTCCTTGAAATAAAAAATATGCGATGCTATAATTTTACCATTAAACATTAGTAACGCGACAAAGCGCAGGAGGAGAGATTATTATGAAGAATTGGAAGAAAGTAATCGGCGTTGCATCAGCAGCAGCGATGACAGCAGCTATGATGATGCCTGCATCAGTTTTTGCAGCAGATGAGACATTTAAGATCGGTGTGATCGGACCGATGACAGGTGATTACGCACAGTACGGTACTAACGTATACAACGCAGCAAAGATCGCTGCAGATGAGATCAACGAGAACGGAGGTTTCAACGGATATAAGGTTGAGATCCTTGATGCAGGTGATGACCAGGGAGATCCGGAGAAGGCTGTTAACGCATACAATGACCTGATCGATAAAGGAATGCAGATGCTCTGTGGAACTGTAACATCCGGTTCCTGTATCGCAGTAGGAGCTGAGGCAGCTGAGGATACATTCCTCTTCACACCATCCGCAACAGCACTTGACTGTATCACAGCAGGAACAAACGAGTTCCGTATGTGCTTCACAGACCCGGCACAGGGAACAAAATCTGCTCAGTACATTTCCGAGCACAAACTTGCAACGAAAGTAGCAGTACTTTATGATTCTGCTGCTGACTACAACTCCGGTGTACATGACGCATTCGTTGCAGCAGCTGCTGATGACGGACTTGAAGTAGTTGCAGATGAGGCTTACACAACAGACAGCAACACAGACTATTCTGTACAGCTTGCAAAGATCAAGAAGAGCGGCGCTGAGCTTCTTTTCCTTCCGAACTACTATTCCGACAATGCGCTGATCCTTCAGCAGGCATCTGAGGCAGGAATGGATATTAAATTCTTCGGTGTAGACGGTATGGATGGTATCCTTAACGTAGAGAACTTTGATAAATCTCTTGCAGAGGGCGTTATGCTCCTGACACCATTCTCAGCAACATCCACAGATGAGAAGAGCCAGAACTTCGTAAAAGCATACGGCGATGCTCACAACGGTGAGATCCCGAACCAGTTTGCGGCAGATACATATGATGTACTTTACGCAATGCAGCTTGCAGCTGACGATGCAAAGATCACACCAGATATGGAAAATGCAGACATCAGTGCAGCAATGAGCGCATCCATGGCAAACATCGAGCTTGACGGACTTACCGGAAAAGCAAAATGGACCGAGGATGGTGAGTGTGATAAAGAGCCGAAAGCATTCGAGATCAAAGACGGTGCTTATGTAGAGATGAAATAAGTAATTTCTGTTAACGTTAGGGGTCAGGGGACGGTCACCTTTAGTGGGAACCGTCCCCTTTTTCCCTTATCAATAAACAATTAAAAGAGGTGCGTTATGAGTTTTATATCTTATTTGAAAGACGGCATCAGTCTTGGCAGTATCTATGCGATCATTGCACTTGGATATACTATGGTTTACGGTATTGCCAAGATGCTGAACTTCGCACACGGAGATGTTATCATGGTAGGAGCTTATATCATCCTTACCTGTATCACAAGAGGCGGTATGTCACCGATCCTTGCAGTGATCCTTTCCGTGGTGATCTGTACACTGCTTGGTGTTGTCATTGAGAAGGTAGCTTACAGTCCGCTTAGAAAAGCTTCCTCAAACCTGGCCGTTCTGATCACGGCTATCGGTGTCAGTTATCTGCTTCAGAACCTGGCACTCCTGATCTTTGGCGCAGACGCCAAGAGCTTCGTAGCAGTTATCAAGGTTCCGTCCATCACACTGTTTGACGGAGAGCTTACCATTAAGGGAATCACTATCGTGACCATTCTTGCATGTATCATCATCATGGTAGGACTTTCCGTTTTTTGTAAAAAAGACCAAACCCGGACGCGCCATGCAGGCTGTTTCCGAGGACAGAGAGGCAGCACAGCTGATGGGAGTTAACGTTAATGTAACGATCTCCCTCACATTTGCCATCGGTTCCGGACTTGCGGCCATTGCAGGACTTCTGCTCTGCCAGACATATCCGACACTGACTCCGTACACAGGAGCCATGCCTGGTATCAAAGCTTTCGTAGCTGCTGTATTCGGTGGAATCGGTTCGATTCCGGGAGCTATGGTCGGCGGCATCCTTCTGGGAATCATCGAGATCTTCGGAAAAGCTTATATTTCTTCCCAGGTTGCAGATGCGATCGTATTTGCAGTCCTGATCGTCGTGCTTCTTGTAAAACCTACCGGACTGTTCGGCAAGAACATCCAGGAGAAAGTGTAAGGTGGCCGATATGAAGAATATGAAAAACAAAACAACAAAAAATAACATGATCAACTATGGAATTGTCATTGTGCTTTTTGTGATCGTACAGGCACTTTCCTCAACTGGAAATCTTTCCAGACTTCTTATGGGACTTCTTGTTCCCCTTTGTGTTTATACCATTGCATCAGTTTCCCTGAACCTGGTAGTCGGTTTTTCCGGTGAGCTGAGCCTTGGACATGCGGGCTTCATGTGTGTGGGAGCTTTTTCCAGTGCCCTGTTTTCACAGGTTGCTGCAGACTCCATTCCGCAGGTTCCTCGCTTTATCCTTGCAATCCTTGTAGGTGCGGCAGTTGCAGCACTGTTCGGTGTGATCATCGGTATTCCGGTACTTCGTCTCCGCGGTGACTACCTGGCTATTGTTACACTGGCTTTTGGTGAGATCATCAAGAACCTGATCAATGTACTTTACATTGGCGTGGATGACAAAGGACTTCACGTTGCAACAAGTGCAGCCGGTCTTCATCTGGAAGCCGGCGGAAAGCAGATTCTCAAAGGTGCCCTTGGTATTTCGGGAACAGCAACTCTTTATAAAGATATCAAGAATTACTTTTTCCTGATCGGCGTGATCCTGCTTCTTCTCACATTGTTTATTGTACAGAACCTTGTAAACTCCAGAAGCGGACGTGCTATTATGTCAACCAGGGACAACCGTATTGCAGCGGAGTCTGTAGGAATCAATATCACCAGATACAAACTGCTTGCATTTACAATTTCCGCAGCCCTTGCAGGAGTGGCAGGTGTGCTGTATGCACATAACCTTTCTCTTCTTAAGGTTTCTGTATTCGATTACAATATGTCCATTCTGGTACTTGTGTATGTAGTACTTGGAGGAATCGGAAATATCAGAGGATCTATCATTGCAACAATTATCCTCTATGCACTGCCTGAGCTTCTCCGTGGATTCGCAAACTACCGTATGCTGATCTATGCTATCGTACTGATCATCATGATGCTCTTTAACTGGGCACCGGCAGCAAGAGACTGGAGAGCACGTATGGTAGAGAAATTTAAAGGCAAAAAAGAGAAAAAGGAGGTGGCCTGATCATGGCAATGCTGGAAGTAAATAATCTGTCTATCCAGTTCGGCGGTCTTCGTGCTGTTGACGGCTTTAATATGACCATTGAGAAGGGACAGCTCTATGGACTGATCGGACCTAACGGTGCCGGTAAGACAACGGTATTCAACCTTCTCACAGGTGTATACAAACCAACAGAGGGAATCATCAGACTGGACGGCCAGGACATCACCGGAAAAAGCACCATTGAGATCAACAAGGCCGGAATCGCAAGAACCTTCCAGAATATCCGTCTTTTCAAGGATATGCCGGTTCTTGACAATGTAAAAGTAGGACTTCACAATCATCATCCATATTCCACACTGACCGGGATCTTAAGACTGCCGAAATATTACAAGGTAGAAAAAGAGATGAATGAACGTGCCATGGAGATACTGAGGGTGTTTGATCTGGATAAGGAAGCAGACACTCTGGCAGGAAATCTGCCTTATGGTAAACAGCGTAAGCTGGAGATCGCCAGAGCTCTTGCCACAGAGCCGAAGCTTCTTCTCCTGGATGAGCCGGCGGCTGGTATGAACCCGAATGAGACACAGGAACTGATGGATACTATCCGTTTTGTGCGGGAGCATTTTGATATGACTGTTCTTCTGATCGAGCACGACATGAAACTGGTGGGCGGTATCTGTGAGGAACTTACAGTTCTGAACTTCGGTCAGGTACTGATCCAGGGGGAGACATCTGCAGTGCTGAAAGACCCGACGGTTATCACTGCATATCTGGGAGAATAAGGAGGAACGAGACAATGGCAATGTTGGAAGTAAAGGACCTCCAGGTCTATTATGGTGTGATCCAGGCTCTGAAGGGAATTTCTTTTCATGTAAATCAGGGAGAGGTTATTGCGCTGATCGGTGCCAACGGTGCCGGAAAGACAACCACACTTCAGACACTTACCGGAATTCTTTCTCCGAAGTCCGGAAGCATTGTGTTTGAGGGAAAAGACCTCACAAGAACACCAGCCCATAAGATCGTAGAAATGGGAATGGCACACGTTCCGGAAGGAAGACGAGTATTTGCGGATATGTCCGTTTATGAGAATCTTCTTCTTGGAGCTTACACAAGAAAAGACAAGGCAGAGATCGCAGAGAGCCTTGCTGGTGTATACAAGAGATTTCCGCGTCTGGAAGAACGTAAAGGACAGCGTGCCGGAACACTTTCCGGTGGTGAGCAGCAGATGCTTGCCATGGGACGTGCACTGATGAGCAGACCAAGGATCATTTTGATGGATGAGCCGTCCATGGGTCTGTCGCCGATTTTTGTAAATGAGATTTTTGACATTATCCGCGAGGTAAGTGAGAGCGGAACTACAGTGCTTCTGGTTGAGCAGAATGCGAAGAAGGCTCTTTCCATTGCGGACAGAGCGTACGTTCTGGAAACAGGAAGCATTACTATGGATGGAAAGGCAGAGTATCTTCTGAATGACGAGGCCGTTCAGAAGGCATATCTTGGAGAGTAGGGGGAAAGACATGGATAATTTCGTAATTACCATTGCAAGACAGTATGGAAGCGGTGGACGTACCATCGGAGAGGAGCTTGCAAAGAAATTAGGGATTTCTTACTATGACAAGGATATCATCCGCATGGCATCTGAGGAAAGCGGCATTCATGAGCAGCTTTTTGGAAGGGCAGATGAAAATGTCAGCACCAAGCAGAGATTTTTTGCAAAGTCCGGAATCTACAAGGGTGAGCTGATCCCGCCTCAGAGCAAGGATTTCACATCCGATGAGAACCTGTTCAATTATCAGGCAAAAATCATCCGTCAGCTGGCAGAGACAGAGTCCTGTGTGATCATCGGACGTTGTGCAAACATGATCCTGAAAGACTATTCCAATGTTCTCCGTGTGTTTGTTTACGGAGACTGGGATTTCCGTATCCGCGAGGCAAGCAAGAAGCTCAGCGGAACTACAAAGGATATTGAGAAATTTATGCAGAAGGATGACAAACGCAAAGAAGATTTCTGCAAACGTTTCATGGGTGTTGACTGGGCAGATATGACGAAATACAATCTGTGCCTGGATAACGGTACCCTTGGCTATAAAAAATGCGTGGAAGAGATCGAGAGTGCACTTGAGATCCTGAAAAAATAAGACATATATCAGAGAATATTCCCCGGGAAAGAAAAGCCAAAAGTCTTTTCCCGGGGATTTTTTCATATATTGTGGAAAAGTATATTTGATCCGGCGGGAAATATGGATAAGCGAAAAAAATATTTCTGTGTAGTGGCAATGGTATTGATCCTGCTCAGCGGATATGGAAAAATCTCAGACAGTGCATTTCGGATGTGGGTGACCAGAATGATCGCCGGTGAGGGGATGCTCCGGCTGGTGGCGGCGCAGTACGGACAAAAAGCAGCAGAACCGGTGGCTGAGACAGCCTCTGACAGAAGCGAAAAAGAGGATCGTCCACGTGTGGCTCTTACCTTTGATGATGGACCGCATGCAACATATACACCTCTGCTTCTGGATGGCCTGCGGAAGCGTGGGATCCATGCCACATTTTTTCTTATGGGAAAAAATATCCGGGGAAATGAGGAGATCGTAACGCAGATGCAGAGAGACGGTCATCTCATCGGTAATCACACGTATGATCACGTGCAGCTTGATAAGCTTCCCGGTGATCAGGCCTGTCAGCAGATCATAAAGACGAATAATGAGATCTACGAGATCACCGGAGAGTATCCCATGTATCTTCGCCCGCCCTACGGGGCCTGGCCGAAGGATCTGGAGCTCTGTGTGACCATGCTGCCGGTATTCTGGGATGTGGATACTCTGGACTGGAAATCAAAAAATGTCCGTTCTGTGGAAAATATCGTTCAGCGGGAAGTGAAGGATGGCTCCATTATTCTGATGCATGACAGCTTTTCTACCTCCGTGGAAGCGGCCTTGGAGATCGCGGATATGCTTACGGAAGAAGGATATGACCTGGTAACTGCAGATCAGTTGCTGGTGATGTAACTGTGATTTGCCGAAAAGGCAGAAACGATTGCTTTTTTATGTGCAAACAGGTAAAATTATAAAAATAAGGAATCTGTCCGTATGCCGGAAACAAATGAAACGATCGTTGCCGGATACAGATCTATGAAAAGAATACGGATCGTGAATATCCGCTTTTTACAGAAAATACAGGAGTGAAAGCCATGGATTTATTTGAATACGCAAAGTCAAAAACGCTGGATCAGGAGTCACCTCTTGCATCCAGGCTGCGTCCGCGAACACTGGATGAGGTGGTGGGACAGCAGCACATCGTAGGAAAAGATAAATTGCTGTATCGTGCCATAAAGGCGGATAAGCTGACATCTGTTATCTTTTACGGCCCTCCGGGAACCGGAAAGACCACCCTAGCAAAAGTCATTGCCAATACCACAAGCGCCAGCTTTACCCAGATCAATGCAACCGTAGCAGGGAAGAAAGATATGGAAGCAGTTGTAAAGCAGGCACAGGACGATCTCGGCATGTATGGAAAAAAGACCATTCTATTCATTGATGAGATCCACCGCTTCAACAAGGGACAGCAGGATTATCTTCTTCCCTTTGTGGAGGACGGAACCATCATTCTTATCGGGGCCACAACAGAGAATCCATATTTTGAGGTAAACGGAGCGCTTCTTTCAAGATCGATCATCTTTGAATTGAAGTCCCTGGAGATACCGGAGATAAAGGAACTGATCCTGCGTGCGGTTAACGATCCGGAACGTGGAATGGGAAGCTATGGGGCGGTGATCGAGGAGGATGCTTTGGAATTTCTGGCAGATATGGCAGGAGGAGACGCCAGAAGCGCCTTAAACGCCATAGAACTGGGAATCCTCACCACACCTCGTGATACAGACGGTAAGATCCATCTGACCCTTGAGGTGGCTTCTGAGTGTATCCAGAAGCGGGTGGTGCGCTACGATAAGAACGGGGACAATCATTATGATATCATTTCTGCCTTTATCAAGAGCATGCGAGGCTCCGACCCGGATGCGGCAGTCTATTATCTGGCAAAAATGCTCTATGCAGGAGAAGATGTGAAATTTATCGCAAGAAGGATCATGATCCTTGCTTCCGAAGATATCGGAAACGCAGATCCCCAGGCCCTCTGCGTGGCAACGGCAGCAGCACAGGCAGTGGAACGTGTGGGAATGCCGGAGTCCCAGATCATTCTTTCCCAGGCAGTTACATACATGGCCTGTGCACCCAAGAGCAATTCTGCAGTAAATGCCATACAGGAAGCCATGCGCTGCGTGAAGGCGAAGAAGACAACCGTTCCGGTGCATCTGCAGGATGCCCATTATGGTGGCCACGAAAGTCTGGGTCATGGTATCGGATATAAATATGCCCATGATTATCCGAATCATTATGTAAACCAGCAGTATCTGCCATCAGAAATCGAAGGAGAACATTTTTACGAGCTCAGTGATATGGGATATGAAAAGAAACTGAAAGAGCATATGAAGAAGATCCACGAAGAAGCGAAATAAATGAATATAAGTAAAACGGAGGAGCCTCTCAGAGAAGCTCCTCCATTATTTTGTCATAAACATTCTGGTATTTATAAGGCCAGCTTTCACATACAGACTGTGCAGCAGCAAGATTTGGCACATTGATGCTGAGATCAACGATGCTGACGCCGCTTTCGATGATCCGCAGACGTACTGAGTAGCTGCCCTCTTTGGTGGGATAGTAATCTGCAGGAGTCAGGAGATGTTCTTCGATCTTGCGGTGGAGGGAATTGAGATATTCTTCCACTTCTTTCTTGATGTCAGAGGAAAGTTCTTTGGAAAAATATTTCAGAGTGTTTTTTCCCTCGGAGGTCAGTCGATAGTAACTGCGGTTGGACTGTGAAGACATTTCCACCAGATCTGCCTCCACAAGTTCGGAAACTGCCTGCTGGAGCTGAAAATAATTGGTGTATTTCCGGTCCAGGATAAAATCGGTGATCTGGGAATTTGTGAGATCCCCATCGGAATTCTGCAGCATATATAAAATAATAAGCTTATAGGTTGTAAAAGGTGATGCCATAAGAATCCTCCTTTTTACTGGCTGCGGGAAAGGGCTTCGAGAGCTTTTCCCTGAAAACTTGCTCTTTCTTTCATCCGGTGATGAAGAAGGTTTAAAACTTCTCGTTTGCGGCTGGCCCATAAAGGTGCGATCAGCAGATCCTTCGGTCCGTCGCCGGTGACCCGGTGGATCACGATATCCGGTCTGAGATGTTCCAGACAGTCAATGACAAGGTTCAGATACTCGTCCCGTTCATAAGTGCGGAAAAGACCGGCTTCATGATCAGCGGCAAGATCTGTACCACGCAGTACATGAAGAAGCTGCAGCTTGATCCCCTGGATATCCATGGCGTTCAGATAAGCCATTGTTTCCAGGATATCCTTCCGGCTTTCGCCGGGAAGCCCCAGGATGGTGTGGACGATCACTTCGATGCCGCCTGCGCGGAGATTTTTCACTGCGGTATCAAAACAGGACAGTGGATAGCCGCGCCGTATATATCTGGCGGTATCTTCATGGATAGTCTGGAGTCCCAGCTCCACCCACACCGGTTTGATCTGGTTCAGGGAATAAAGAAGCTCCAGTACATCATCTCCCAGACAGTCCGGTCTGGTACCAATGGACAGTGCCACGATATCCGGATGGGAGATGGCTTCTGTGAAGATCTTACGCAGGTGTTCCACAGGAGCGTATGTGTTTGTATATGCCTGAAAATAGGCGATATATTTATGAATCGGGCGTTTGGAAGAGAGACTTTTGATCTGTGTGTTGATCTGCTCTGTAATGGAAAGAGCGGCGTTTGCTGCAAAATCTCCGCTTCCGCCCTGGCTGCAGAAGATGCAGCCTTTTTTGCCCAGGGTGCCGTCACGGTTGGGACAGGACATGCCGCCGTTTAATGCAACCCGGTAGACCTTTTCGCCGTATCGCTCCCGGAGCATATAGTCCAGAGAATGATAAGGCTTGTCGTTCCAGCGCTTCATTATGCCTCTTTCGGTTCGTTTTTCTCTTCGCCGTTTTCTTCGTTTTCATCTTTCGGTATATAGTTATCGAAGATCTTTACAAAGATCTTTGATTTCCAGTAGGCCAGCGTGGAAAATCCCATCAGAATAAAAAGCATGATCAGGATGGATGTAAACTGTGCGTAGCTCACATAAGCAAAAAGCCACATCAGAAGGAGCGGAGACGCAGAGATCACAAGCATCAAAAGTGTCAGCGGAAGATGGCGGACGGACATCAGGAATGCATTTACAAAGGTATTCTTGACGGAATTAAAAAATTTGGAAAGGATCGGATAAATGTACAGAAGGATCATCACATAGATCAGTGCAAATGCAATGAACAGGCTGAAAAGTCCTTTGTACATAGCTCCGCTTCCGGCTCTGGCGATTCGAAGATCGATAAACAGAACAGCAGCGGTGAGGAGCATGATGATATTGATGATGGTCGCCTGTTTGAAGTTCTGTTTGAATGAGCGGAAAAAGCTGCGGGCAATATAAGATTCTTCGTCTCTTGCCATCTTCAGTGTGACATAGTAGAGAGCTGTTATGGAGGCGCCTGCGGTGACAACCGGAATACAGCAGAGGATGCACAGAAAATTCAGAAGAAGCAGGTCTGCTACGCGTCCCATGAACACGAAGAATTTGTTGTCCATGTTGAAAAAACGATTCATTTGATAAGTCTCCTTTTCTTTTGGATATTATTTTAAGTATACCCAATCACAGCAGAAAAAGCAAATCCCAAATGTTTTCCGGGGCAGTGGAAATGGGAAAATCATGTGTCCGCTATAGAAAGACAAAATAGCGAAATAGTTTATTAAATTTCCTTAAAAGGCTTGCTTATCACGATTTAGAGTGTTAAAATATCAGTATTGTATTAGACGAAATTTATGTATTTTAAAGGAGCGTAACAATGAGCAAAAAAATCAGGACGGAGGCTGTGGATCATCTTTTTGAAGCGATCCTGTGCCTGAAGGATAAGGAAGAGTGTTATACATTTTTTGAGGATGTGTGCACCATCAATGAGCTGCTTTCTTTATCTCAGCGCTTCGAGGTAGCCAAGATGCTTACTGATAAGCGTACATACCTTGATATTTCCGAGAAAACAGGAGCTTCCACAGCTACGATCAGCCGTGTGAACCGTTCCCTGAACTATGGAAATGATGGTTATGAGATGGTATTTGCACGTATGAAGAAGGATAACGGGGAGCAGGGCGGCGAAGCAGAATAAGGCTTACGTCCATACCGTGATGATAACGGATAATGCTGTAACGAAAAAGAGACAGGCGATCGTGCGTCTGTCTCGTTTTTTTTTCGGTGCGCCCGGCGACGCACGTTTATGACCGGATGTGAGCTCCGGATATTATTTGTCTTTTTTTTGAGGAATCCGTATCTTTTGAGGAATTCATGTGGTCGATCATGTTTTCGATGATCAGTTTTTTTCATGTATACGTCGAAGCTAAGAAGACAGATAAAGGAAAACTGGTGAAGGAATTCCTTATCCTCCGGGTCGGCGTCCTCAAAAATTTCTCCGGCACTTTTGAAACGGCGCATAAGATCCTTTTCCAGGTAACGGATCTGTGACTGCTCCATACTGAAAACCTCCTGGTAGATGTAAGTCATGTCCTTTTCTGTAACGGACTTGAAGTATTTCTCGGTGATCGGTCCCAGAAGGGTCTGGATATCACTGATGGAGAGGATAGTTTTTAAAATAGTAGATAAAGATCAGCATCAGCAGATGCTCCCGGGAATACCGCTTTTTTTCCGGCGGGGGAAGGAGCTTGTTCTTTGCGTAATTGTTGATCATGGTCTTGGTCAGGATCTTGTCATCATCATGACGCTTGGTGGAAGCGAGATTATCTTCCATAAAGGTTGTGACCTGATCCATGTAAAGAGCAATATTGGGAATTTCATCGGGTTTTATATAATCAAGCTCAGCAATTTTTGCAAAAATGCTGTTCATCATTTCTTTTTCGTTTTCTGTCATCGCATTATCACCTCTGCTCCCTATTATATAGTTTTAAATACTACTTGTAAAGAAACTTTTTTTCAGAGAGGTGGGTTTACCGGAAAGTAAAGTCATGATAGTATATAAAGATACTGTTCATATGGAAAAAGAAATGGAGATCAAAATGAGTATACATGATGCTTTGGACACATTGAATCCTATGCAGCGGGAAGCTGCCGTACATACAGAGGGACCACTTCTGATCCTCGCAGGAGCCGGTTCCGGAAAAACAAGAGTGCTGACCCACAGGATCGCCTATTTAATGGAAGAAAAGGGTGTAAACCCATGGAATATCCTGGCGATCACCTTTACCAACAAGGCCGCCAGTGAGATGCGGGAACGTGTGAATAAAATTGCGGGAATGGGTGCGGAGAGCGTATGGGTCTCCACCTTCCATTCCGCCTGCGTGAGGATCCTGCGCAGACATATTGAGGTGCTGGGCTTTGGCAGTAATTTTACCATTTATGATGCCGACGACCAGAAAACAGTCATGAAGGAAATCTTCCGGAAATTTGATATCAATACCAAGATTTACAAGGAACGCGCTGTTCTTGCTGAGATTTCCCATGCCAAGGATGAACTGATCACGCCGGAAGAGATGGAGCTGAATGCAGGCGGCGACCCGGACGTACGGAAGATTGCCGGTATGTATAAGGAATATCAGTCTATCCTCAGGGGAAACAATGCGCTGGATTTTGATGACCTGATCGTGAAGACTGTGGAGCTTTTTCAGCATAATCCGGATATCCTGGACTATTATCAGGAACGTTTCAAATATATTATGGTGGATGAGTATCAGGATACCAATACTGCCCAGTTTAAATTCGTAAGTCTTCTTGCTGAAAAATACAAGAATCTCTGTGTGGTTGGTGATGATGATCAGTCCATCTATCGTTTTCGTGGAGCAAATATCGGGAACATCTTAGGCTTTGAGAAGGTTTTTCCAGAGGCTAAGGTGGTGCGCCTGGAACAGAATTACCGTTCTACCCAGAACATCCTCAATGCAGCCAATGAGGTGATCGTCAACAACACAGAGCGTAAGGAAAAACGCCTCTGGACAGAGAACGAAGAGGGCGATAAAGTACATTTCCGTCAGTTCAACAACGGATTTGAGGAAGCGGAGTATGTTGTAGGAGAGATCATCCAGGGGCGCCGCAACGGGAAATTCCAGTACAAGGACTGTGCAGTACTTTATCGGACCAATGCCCAGTCTCGTCTCTTTGAGGAGAAATTTCTCCTGGCAAATGTTCCTTATAAGATTGTCGGCGGCGTGAATTTTTATGCCCGCAAAGAGATCAAGGATCTGTTAAGCTATCTGAAGACCATTGACAATGCCAGTGATGATCTGGCTGTGCGCAGGATCTTAAATGTGCCAAAAAGAGGGATCGGACTCACCAGCATCGGCCGTGTCCAGGACTATGCGGATATGATGAACCTGAGCTTTTACGATGCGCTCCGCGTGGTGGAGGAGGTACCGTCCATTGGCAGGGCAGCAGGAAAGATCAATGATTTTGTATCCTTTATCCAGGGACTGAAAAGTAAGGCAGAGGCCTATACAGTCCGTGAAACCCTGGAAGAGGTCATTGAGCTTACCGGTTATGTGAAGGAACTGGAGGCAGAAAAAACGGAGGAGGCCCAGGCGAGGATCGAAAATATCGATGAGCTGATCTCCAAGACAGAATCCTTCCAGGAAGCCATGGAGGAGGCCGGACAGCCGGCAACACTTTCTGCATTTCTGGAGGAGATCGCACTGGTGGCAGATATCGATTCTGTTGATCCGGATCAGGATTATGTGTTGCTGATGACCCTTCACAGTGCCAAGGGACTGGAATTCCCAAATGTATTTATCGTGGGAATGGAGGACGGTGTTTTTCCGGGGTATGCTTCCATCTGGTCCGGTGATCCGTCGGATATCGAGGAGGAGCGAAGGCTCTGTTATGTTGGGATCACCCGTGCCATGAAGGAACTGACTTTAACCTGTGCAAAACAGCGGATGATCCGTGGGGAGACTCAGTATAACCGTGTGTCACGTTTTGTAAGGGAGGTTCCACGGGAGCTGGTAGATCTTGGACATACCATTCAGGAGAAAAAGCCCAGAGTAGATGATATCGTATCTCCGAAAAGCGCCTATGCCCAGATGAAAATGAATTTCCAGGCAAAGAGCACCCTGCAGAAAAAAGATTTCACAGTGAAGAAGGCGGACAGCCTGGACTATGGTGAGGGAGACACGGTCCGTCATGTGAAATTCGGAGTCGGTATCGTAAAAAATATCGCAGACGGCGGCAGAGACTACGAAGTGACGGTAGACTTTGACAAAGTCGGCGTGAAAAAAATGTTCGCCGGTTTTGCCAAGCTGAAAAAGATCTGAGAGGGATCTCTCCGGGCAGACTATTTCTGCAAAAAAATGTAAAAATCCGGCCTCAAGGTTGTAATTGGAAAACCGGTATGTTAGAATCAGTATCAGCGTAATTGAATTGCTGTGAAGTGGACAGTATCACCGGCACATATGCTGTCGGATACTGTGAGAGGGAATCGGGTAAAAAGCCTGAGCGGTTGCGGCCACTGTATACAGAAGAAGGGATTTCACATGCCATTGCAGAAACTCATGTGAGAAGGCGAAATCCCGATGTCAGAGAGATTCTGGAGAAAATTCTGATACATCATTCATGATCGGCTAAAAGATGAATGGTGTATCAGTTTTTATTTTGCGGAGTTTTTTCTGAGTCTGTAAGTCAGGAAACCTGCTTGACAGTATGTAAGTGGGAGCTTCCGTACAAAGTGTTCCGTGCAGATTTTATGAAGCCCCATCTTTTCGGTTACCCATAGGCAACAGGAGATAAAACAGGCGAAAAGAGAGGAAATGAAATGAAAAACAAGTATGTATCCACAAGAATCATGGCAATGGTAATGGCAGCGGCAATGACCGTATCAGCAGCTCCGGCTGTTTATGCCGCAGAGAGAGCAGACTCCGAGACCATCAAGGAAGACAACCAGCCGGCAGCAGAAGACAGTACAGAGTCTGCAGACACCGAAGATTCTTCCGCAGAGGCAACCAAGACAGAATATCCTCTGACCATCACAACCTATGATTACGATGGAAACGAAATCGAAACCACTTATGAAAAAGCACCGGAAAAAGTCCTTGCTGTATATCAGGGAAGCATTGAGACTATGCTCGCACTTGGTCTGGAAGACCACCTGGTAGCTACCGCAGGTCTTGATAATGAAGTTCCGGAAGATCTCAAAGAAGCATTCTCAAAAACAAATTATCTTGACGAATTTACCCCATCCCTTGAAACTGTAACAATGCTGGAGCCGGACATGATCTTATCCTGGAGCTCTCTTTTCTCTGATAAGAATCTGGGAAATGTAACAGACTGGATCGACAAAGGCTGCAACACCTACTACAACACCAATACTCGTCCGGACGGCGACAGAACACTGGAAAATGAATTCACAGATATCTTAAATATCGGAAAGATCTTCGATGTACAGGACAAAGCACAGGCTATCGTTGATGATGCAAAAGCAGTGATCGACAAAACTCTTACTGCAACTGCAGATGTAAAAGACAAACCAAGCGTAATGGTATTGGAGCCTCTTGGAGATGACATCACAAACTATGGCGTAAAGAGCCTTGGCGGAGATATGGTAACACAGTTAGGCGCAACTCTTGCAAACCCGGATGCTTCCACCGTTGGAAAAGAGGATATCATCGCAGCCAACCCTGACGTGATCTTTGTGGTTTACATGCCATATGCAGGAGATGATCCGGAAACTGTTAAGAACAGCCAGCTTGCAGTGATCCAGGATGATGAGTCCCTGAAGAGCCTTGACGCAGTAAAGAACGGACGTGTTTACCCGATCATGCTCAGTGAGATGTATGCAAGTGCAACACGTACCCAGGACGGAATCGAAACTTTTGCAAAGGGATTATATCCGGACGTAAATCTTGACTGATCGGAGAAAATGCAGTGAAAGAAACAGCTTCACAGAGAAAAAAAGATAAGGTGCTCAGAACATCCATGTATGTGGCAGTTCTCATCGGACTTGCAGGATTCCTTATTTTTTCCATACTTGCAGCCATCACTTTTGGAAATGCGGATCTGTCACTGAAGGATGTATACAGCGTTATCGCTTATAAATTGTTTCATATAAAAAGTCTGTCCGCCTATGCGGAAGGCGCAGTTCATGATGTTGTGTGGCTGATCCGGCTGCCTAGAGTCCTTCTGGCTCTGGCAGTTGGAATGGCTCTTTCCGTGTGCGGCGTGGTGATGCAGGCTATCGTGCAGAACCCGCTGGCAGACCCGTATGTGCTGGGTATCTCATCTGGTGCATCTCTGGGTGCCACACTGGCCATCATGCTTGGAATCGGAAGCTTTCTTGGTGGAAACTCTGTGGGAATCACAGCTTTCATTGGCGCGATGATCACTTCTTTTGCGGTGATCGCCATTGCAAACATGGGTGGAAAGGCAACTTCCGCAAAACTGATCCTTGCGGGAATGGCGGTCAGCGCAGTCTGTTCTGCTTTTTCCAATTTTGTCATTTATATTACCAATGACAAAAATGCGGCAACAGAAGTTATGAAGTGGAGCATGGGAAGTCTTGCCGGAGCAAGCTGGACCAGAGTGGGTGTAATGCTTCCGGTCACGCTGGTGTGCGTGGCTGTTTTCTGGACGCAGTACCGGAACCTGAATCTGATGCTTCTGGGAGATGACGTATCCATTACCCTTGGAACAGATCTGCACAGACTGCGGACTTTTTATCTGATCGTTGCTTCTGTTATGATCGGATTTGCCGTGTACTGTGCCGGTGTAATCGGATTTGTGGGACTGGTGATCCCTCATGTGGTCCGGATCCTTTTTGGAACAGATCACAGAAAACTGCTCCCCTTAAGTGCGCTTCTTGGTGCATCGTTTCTGATCTGGTGCGATGTGGCATGTCGTGTGATCCTTAAAAATTCCGAGATGCCCATCGGTGTGCTGGTATCCATTATCGGTGCTCCCTGCTTTATTTATCTGCTTGTGCGGAAATCCTATGGATTCGGAGGTGCCCGGTAATGAAGATCACCACAGAAAATATTCAGGTTGGCTTTCACGCCAGACAGATCCTGAAGGGAATCTCCATGGAATCCCAGGATAAGGAACTGGTAGGAATCATCGGACCAAACGGAAGCGGAAAATCCACTTTGCTGAAATGCATTTACCGTATTCTGAAACCAGACGCAGGAGCCGTGTATCTGGACGGCGAGGAGCTTCATTCCATGAGTGTTCGAAGCTCTGCGAAAAAAATGGCTGTGGTGGCACAGCACAATTATTATAATTTTGATTTTACGGTCCGCGAGGTGGTTCTTATGGGGCGTGCGCCTCATAAAAAGACTCTGGAACGGGACAATGCAAAAGATTACCAGATCGTGGATGAAGCGCTGAAAACCGTACAGATGGAGGCGTTTGCAGACCGTACCTTTTCCACTCTTTCCGGAGGAGAGCAGCAGAGGGTGATCCTGGCAAGAGCACTTGCCCAGCAGACCTCTGCACTGATTCTGGATGAGCCTACCAATCATCTGGACATTACCCACCAGATCATGCTGATGGAGCTGGTGAAAAAACTTAATGTAACCGTGATCTCCGCTATTCACGATCTGAATATTGCAGCAGCATACTGTGATAAGATCTATGTACTGAAGGACGGAGTTCTGGAAGGTTACGGAACGCCGGAAGAAGTCCTGACCCCGGAGCTGATCCGCAGGATCTATAAAGTAGAAGCGGAGATCGTTTACGACAGCCGCGGAAAGATGCATATTTTGTTTTTATGATTCTGGCTGTGAGGCGGGATGCATAGAGGGAAAAAGATGAAAAAGATCGGGATTTTGACATGCCTTAATTCCAATGATGTGTGTACCAGGGCAGGATGTCTGTCTGCATTTCGGGAAAGAAGAGATTTTTTTTCCGGCTATCCGGAAGATACGATTCTGGCAGCTGTGATGACATGCAACGGATGCAAAGAAACCAATGCAAAAGAACCTGCTGAAGATGAGGGGATTTTGGAAAAGGCAGATCGGCTGGTCAGTGAAAAGATCAGCGTCATCCATGTCGGGGTATGCCGTCTGAATGAGGAAAAAAAGGAATGTCCGCGGATAACACAGATCTGCGGTCTGATAGAAGAACGCGGGATCAAAGTGATCCGAGGAACCCATAAAGAATAAGAGAAAACCGCCGTATCTTTCCGGAAATGCCGGAAATACGGCGATTTTTTTACAGAATGTTTCTGCGAAAATTTGTGTAAGTTCTGGTAAAACCAGACATATGGTGGTATAATAAGAACATTAAAAAAGGCTCGGGTGCAGCGACCTCAAAAAACGCTGCGCTGCAGATTTACTGACAGAAAGTACAGCCGAACAGAAAGAAAGGATGGTGCAGTGTTATGAATTTAAATACAACAAAACTTGAAGAACTGCTCGCAACACTGAAGAAAAAAGAAGAAGAGAAAGATAAGAACACAGTCCTTTGGGTACTGGCGATCATCGGTGCTGTTGCAGCTGTTGCCGGTATTGCGTTTGCAGTATACCGTTTCTTCGCTCCGGATTATCTGGAAGATTTTGAAGAAGATTTTGATGATGACTTCGATGATTATTTCGAGGATGAGGAAGAGTAAGAACTTTCACTGCAGAGGCTGTTTTGAGCAGATCAGAATGGCTGTCTGTTATGTATGAATATGAGAAGCGGATAATTGAAGCCCCGGCGCGATACCGGGGCTTGATTTTTGAAGACGGACCGTGAAACGCTGGCGTTCATGAGCAGACAGTAAAGAGGATCCTGAATGTTCGAATTATTGTCTGCTGGTTATAAAACAGAAAGAGGATTTATGAAAAAAGGTGAAATTTACGAAGGTATTATAGAAAAAGTGGAATTTCCAAACAAAGGTTTTGTTTGGGTTGATGACCAGAAAGTAATTGTAAAAAACGGAATCCCGGGACAGAAAGTCCGGTTTATGATCAATAAGAAACGTTCCGGCCGGGCGGAAGGACGTCTTCTGGAGGTCCTGGAGAAATCTCCCCTGGAAACAAGAGAACCTGCCTGTCAGGAGTTTCCGGCATGCGGCGGCTGCATGTACCAGACCATGAGCTATGAGGCGCAGAAGGGGATGAAGGAGCGCCAGGTGAGAGAACTTCTGGATGGGGCAGTAAAAGAAAGTCTGGCTAAGATCGGGAAGAACGGTGATGGGACGGAAGAAGCTGAGGCTGCAGATCATTTATATCACTGGGATGGGATCTACGGCAGTCCTATTGAGTTCGGGTACCGCAATAAGATGGAGTTTTCCTTTGGGGATGAGTATAAGGATGGGCCGCTGTCCCTTGGACTTCACAAGAAGGGAAGCACTTACGATATCCTGAATACGGATGACTGTAAGCTTGTCCATCCGGATATGACGAAGATCCTGGTCTGCGTGCGGGAGTTTTTCCTGGAGCGTAATGCCAGCTTCTATAAAAAGCTGCAGCATGTGGGGTATCTTCGACATCTTCTTCTTCGAAGAGGCGTCACAAGTGGTGAGATCCTGGTCCATGTGGTAACCACCACCCAGGAAGAATATGATCTGGAGCCTCTGAAAGAACAGCTTCTTGCGCTTCCGCTGGAAGGGAAGATCGTGGGGATCATGCACATTTTAAATGATTCTTTATCCGACGTGGTACAGAGCGACGAGACGAAGATCCTTTATGGAAAGGATTATTTCTATGAAGAACTTCTTGGACTGAAATTTAAGATCAGCACCTTTTCCTTCTTTCAGCCAAATTCCCTGGCAGCGGAGATCCTTTACTCCAAAGTGCGGGAATATGTAGGAGATACCAGAGATAAGGTAGTGTTTGATCTTTACAGCGGAACAGGAACTATTGCACAGCTTGCGGCGTCTGTTGCCAGCGAGGTGATCGGCGTGGAGATCGTGGAAGATGCGGTAAAAGCCGCCAGAGAAAACGCTGCACTTAACGGCATTGATAACTGCCGTTTTATTGCCGGGGATGTGCTGAAGGTTCTGGATGATGTGCCGGAGAAACCGGATATGATCATCCTTGATCCGCCCAGAGATGGCGTTCACCCCAAAGCCCTTCCAAAGATCCTGGCTTACGGCGTAGACCAGATCGTATACATTTCCTGCAAGGTTACAAGTCTTGTGAGAGACCTCCCGGCATTTTATGAGGCAGGATATGAGATGACCCACGCCTGTGCAGTGGATCAGTTCTGCCAGGGCGTTCATGTTGAGACCGTGTGCCTCTTGAGCAACCGAAAACCAGATACTACGGTAAAACTCAGCGTGGATATGGATGATTACTACCGTATTATAAATGGTAAAGATGCAGAATAATGATTTTGTCATAGTGGCTGTGTTGAATTTCTATTTTTTAAATTGTTCACATTGATAATGTATCTGATTTTGGAGGAAAATTAATTTATGGACAAAGAAAAAGCAGATATGATTATTTATACGACAGAGGATGGTCTGACGAAAGTTGAAACTACTTTTGATGGTGATACCGTCTGGTTGTCCATTGATCAGATGGCAGAATTGTTTCAGAGAGATAAATCAACCATTTCCAGACATATTAAAAATATATTTATAGAAGGTGAATTACAGCGGGATTCAGTTGTTGCAAAATTTGCAACAACTGCTTCTGATGGAAAAGTTTACAATGTAGACTATTACAATCTTGATGTTATTATTTCTGTTGGCTATCGTGTAAAATCAAAACAGGGAACACAGTTCAGAATTTGGGCAACTGGGATTTTAAAACGAATACATGAGAAAAGGTTTTGCTTTAGATGATGATCGTTTGAAAAATCTAGGTGGCGGTGGATATTTCAAGGAATTGTTGGAGAGAATCCGTGATATTCGTGCATCCGAGAAAGTGTTTTATCCAATGCGTCGTAAAACCCCTTGCTTCGGCTATGGGGATATAAGACGCGTCCATCGAATTTATGCAAGTAATTGAAGATGGACAAAATGTAATTGTATTAACTGATAAACCATAGTATAATACAAATATGAACACAACATATAAATCAAACAACAATGTCGTCTATTCCTGTAAATACCATGTAGTATAGGTGTCTAAAGTATAGACGAAAAGTATAATTAACGGTGTGGACTCGGCTGAAGGAGCTGCTCACAGAGTATGCTGCAAATTTTTTC
>ENA-OQMY01000007-OQMY01000007.1-human-gut-metagenome-genome-assembly--contig:-NODE-7-length-101898-cov-9.730631_pt1 | contig 101898 bp, 52 predicted proteins | sample MGYA00242623_ERZ504868 | MGnify/ENA primary metagenome ERZ504868 (study PRJEB26092, sample SAMD00036386) | human gut metagenome | host: Homo sapiens | study: EMG produced TPA metagenomics assembly of...
ATGGCCCAGGTGAGACGCCCGGTCCCATTCCGAACCCGGAAGCTAAGGCCTGGCACGGCGATGGTACTGCACCCGACAGGGTGTGGGAGAGTAGCACGCCGCCGCATCACACGTACAGGAAGCCCCTTGGAGCACACGCCCCAAGGGGCTTTCGCATACCCGAAACACTCACGACCCAAACCCACACACCCCCACAAAAACACCCGGGGCTTCTCGCACTCATGAGACCCACGTCCGGGACCATTCCCGGCCAGCCCCGCCGTCGGGGCCGAAGAGAGACGGCGCGGCGCGTTCCCATTTCCGCAGGAAATCCGGAAAACAGCACGTCCGTGACCGTGGAATCCCGACGCCCGGGCCTCCTCCCCCCCGGTCTGCTGTGCGGACGGCCCCCCTGAGGGGAGCCAGAAACTGGCTTGGTTATGGGGTCGCTCTACACTGGCTTCTGCTATGCATTACTTCACCCCTAAACGTTGCGCTACGTCGAATAAAATCATGTATCACGATAAGGCGCAGGTTCAGCGTGCCGCTGATCAAAGCCTAATCGAGCGCGGAGTTGAGCTATGGGTGTACCGTTGCGAATTTTGCGGATGCTGGCATCTCACGCATCGCGATCCACAATCCAGTTACCGGCATGTACCGCTGAACCAGCAACTCAAGCCACACAGTCGTAAAAAGGGCTACAAGCCACGTAGACGTTAGCGTCAGAAGCTCCATAGGCCTCGCCAACGCCGTGTCTGAGACAGGTTACGGTCCAAACACGTCAGGTCGTAGGCTGCTAAGCGTTCAGGGCGCTCGGACACACTTCGTCCAACACTTACATCACCTTGGTGTTTTCAAGGTTGCGGATAACCCAATCGTTGAAGCGAATTACCGGCTTGCGCAACATAAGTCCCAACAGCAATGAGGGGACAAGGAACAGTGCCAGTTTGCCCATGGAAACCCAGTATTCCATGCCGAATGAGCCTGCCATGGCCGAATGCATCGCATCCACCGCATAGGGGAACAGTAGCCATTTAGAAACGACCTGGAAGAACGTCGGCAGTGTTTCAATGGGGAATGTGCCGCCGGAACCGGCTACCTGCATAACCAGCAGTACTACGGCAATGGCTTTGCCGATATCACCGAACGACAGGGTCAGCGTATACACAATATTCGAGAACACCAGTGCAGACAACCACCCGACCATCAAGAACTGAATCGGATGCTCACACTGCACGCCGAGATAGAACATATCGCCCAGGCACACCAGCGTACCTTGCAGCAAAGCAAGGAAACCGAAAATCATGTATCGGCCGAAATATTCGTGGTGCAAGCGTAAACCGAACTGCCGCGCATTGCCGGGAGCCTCGGCACGCGGCTTCTTCAGCACATCCAACGCGGCGGCCGGTCCGGCAATCCGCCCGGCAATCATGGCCTCGCGAAGACCCACTTCCGAACCGAGCGGCAGATCATTGCCCAACCCTAAGATACGAGCCTTCTCATGGTCGGAAATCGATACTTTCAACATGGCGACCAGAATGATCGCACCGACCCAAATAGACAAAATCGTGTAGAACGGAGCCATCGCGGAACCATAGTTGGCAACGGGATAGAGCGCGATGCGGTCGACCGCTACGGGTGCCGCCAGCATGGAAGCAATGACATCGGGTTTCGCAGAGGAAATCACAGACAGGTCGATGGTGCCGCCATTGGTGATAGAGGCGAGTTGGGAAGACAAGTTGTCGAGTTTCTTCGCCGAACGGGTCAAAGCGCTAGCTGCGTCAGTCAAGGCCGACTGGATGTCCGTCAGGCTGTCTGAAACGCCGCCAGAAAGGCCTGACACGCTGCTGACGGTCGATGCAAGCCCGTCGATTACGGAACTTGCCTGCGTGGCCACTTCGTCCATGGACGAGGTCAGATTGTTCAGTTGCGGTTTCAGCGTGCTCTTGTACGTGTCTGAAGCCTGAGTAATCGATTGTTTGGCGGCAGCGATTTGTGATTTCAGATCTCGACGCGCTGTATCGGCATCGGCAGTACCGTTTGCTATGTGCGTGGCCGCATCGCCCAACGCGGTGGCGGCTTGCTGCATGCTCTGCTGCGCCTTTGTGGCTTGGTCTGCAGCCGCGTTCAGTTGAGCGGCAACGGTATCTCCGCCCACGGGCAGTGAAGCCGCTTGTTTGGCGAGATCTCGTAAAGCGGCGGCATACTTTCCAAAGCTGTCGGCCTGAGCCTCCACTTTGGATTGCATATCGGTTAGCTTGTTTGATATCTGTGAGGATTGTGAGCCCACATCGGCAAAAGCGGCATCGATTTGCTTGGCAATGGTGTCGTAGGATGAACCGGCCTGCTGCAATGCCGTACCGACGCCATCGGTGGCTCCGGACAATGCCTTGTCGAGGCTGGAGACGCCGTTGCGGGTCTGTTTCAACGCCTTTTTGGTTGTGGCCGCAGCTGAGTCTGTTGATCCCAGCAGCTTATCGGTGGAATCAATGATGCTGTTGGCGGCCCCGAGCAGATTGGCATAGGAATCCATCTGCGACGCAGTGCCGGTCAAACGAGACGACATGGTGGCAATATGACTGGTGGCGTTGTTGACGTACTGCTCCATTTGCGGGCTTTGCGCGTAATCGGCCACGTTGGAAACCAAATCCAGCGCCACGCTCGCCAAGGTCTTCACAAATGTCTGGTCGATGGTCGTGGCCACGGTGGTAGCACCCTGGTCGGTGATATGCGGAGCGATCGGATTGATTTTCTCATTGAGATAGTATTCGAGCTTGGCGTGCTTGATCTTCGGTGAAAACAGCGTCATCATATCGGAGCTGAAGCTCTTTGGAATAATCAGCGCGGCATAGTATTCGCCTGAGTTCACGCCATCGATGGCCTTAGCACGATCCACAAACTGCCAGTCAAGGTCATGATTGGCCCTGAGCGTATTGGTCACGGTTTCGCCGACGTTGATGGTGATCGGCATCAGATCGGACTTATAGCCCTTATCCACGTTCGCCACAGCGACCTTCAAGGCCTTGGTGTTGCCGTACGGGTCCCAGCTGGCGGCGATGTTGTACCAGGCGTACAGTGCCGGCACAATCGCCAATCCCATAGCCACGATTACGGCGATCACATTGCGGGTGGCTTGGCGCACGTCACGTACGAATATTTTCCAGATAAGCTTCATCGTGCGCCTCCCTGCCCAGGCTGCCCGGACTGACCGGACTGTGCGGTGTGCGCAGTCGGCTCGGTGGCCTGATCACTGAACGGTGTGAGTCGTTCAGTGGTTTCGCCGATATTCGGATTGCTGTCCATCGCCGCTTCGTGACGTCCGTGGCCGTGGAAACGCCGCCACACATATCCGTTGAGCATCACATTGCGGAACTCGTCGGCACTCATGGCGCTGACGCCAAGCTGCATGGCGTAGGCTTCGCGTGCGTATTCAACCACAATGAGATAGGCGTCGATAAGAATAATCGACAGAATCCAAGAGGTCAGCATGGCGATTTTCTCTTGGGTGACGAACAGCAGCATCAGGAATACGAACGGGAGTACGGTCAGCAATGTCAGACCGGCAACGATCATCTTTGGATACCGTGCGAAGAACCGGTGCGCGCGATGGGCGATGATATCGCGCAGTTCCTTGCTGTCGGACACCGTGCGGAATACGGAGTTCAAGCTCACCTGTTCGTTCACCATGCTGTTGTGCTCGGTGATCATCAGGTCGGTATCTCCCAAACGACGGTCGAACAGCGCGTTCAGGTTCATCGCATACCGGCGTATGACAAGTCCCACGAAGAGTGCCGCCGGCAGATACCAGAACAGGTGCAGCATGTCGAGCCAGTAATGGTTCGCGTACAGGCCGGCAATCGGGCCGCGCATCGCGTTGATGCCGTAGGTAAAGGGCAGCCACGGGTGCAGTTCGCGGAAGAAGTTCGGCATCATTTCAATCGGATACAGGCCGGAGGCGCCGGGTATCTGCACAATGACCAGAATTACGGCGATGGCTTTGCCGATATGGCGGAACGCCACGGCCAGTGCGTAAATAATGTTGATGTATACGAACGAACAGAAGATCCCGGCCAAGATGAACAGCAGCGGATGCTCGCATTGGATGCCGAGCACCAGATCGCCAATGGTGGCGATGATGGCTTGCAGGAATCCGATGGTGACCAGCAGCAGCCAGCGGCCAAGATATGCTTGCGTAGCGGTGATACGGCGAATGCCTTTGCGGTCGACCTCAAGCTTGTAGATGGCAATCAGCACGAAACCGCCTACCCACAGTGCCAGATTCGTGTAGAACGGGGTGACTGCGGACCCGTAATTGTCGGTGGCGTACACGACTTTCGTGGTCAGGGTGACGGGATTGCCCATGAACTCGCCGAATCCCTTGTCATCCAGATGCAGCGTATCCCGGATTTTCTGGTAAGCGGCGGAACTATCGAGCGTGGCGATATCGGTGCGTACGGTGGCGACATCGCTGGCCGCCTGGCGCAGCGAATCCTGCGTGCTGCTGATGGTGGTTTTCGTTTGGTTCAGGGTATCGACAAGCTGGTCGAACAGCCCGTCGGCCTGATCCAAGGTGCCGGACAACGAAGTCAACGTGCCATCCAGCGTGCCGTTCAGGGCGGCGAAACTGTTCAATGATGAGGTGAGCGACGGCATCACGGTGCCGGTCAGCGAGCCGCGCGCGGTATTCAGCGCCGCGATGCCGCCGGTGGTGGTGTTGGTCATGGCTCCGGAAAGGTTCGTGGTGGCGTCTTTGCCGGAGTTGATGAACTGTGTGGTGTCGGTATGGAAGGTGTTGAGCTGTGTCTGCTGTTTGCTGATCAATGAGTCGAGCGCATCGATTTGTTTCCAGATGTTCTGGCCGACCGGGTCGGTGGTGTCTTTGCCGATGCCGGCTTTGGTCAGCGCGTCTTTCAGATCGCTGATTGACGTTTGGGTGGCGTTCAGTGGGGCCGAAAGTGTGTTGGTGATGGTGTCGACGGAGTTCTGCGCGCTGTTGAAGGAGCCGGTGATGCTGCCGGCGGCGTTGTTGACGTGGACGGCCAGTCCGGAGAGTTGTGCTGAACTGCTGTCGAGCGCGCCGACCAGTGTGGTGGAGAAGGCTTGTGACCCGGCCTGTGTTTCCGCCAACAGTGTGCCGGACTGGCGGGAGGCATTCTGCGCGGCCGCGACGGTCTGCTTGAGTGAGGCGGTGGTCTGTTTGGCGTCGGCGAGAATCGTGTCTGATTGGGCCAGCGTGTCCTGTAAGTCGGTGAGTGAATCCTGAACGGTGTTCAGCGTGGACATCACCGTATTGAGATCATCGATCGTATCGTGCTGGACTTTGCCAGTGGCTTGGCCGAGATCGTCTCCGGTTTCGGAAATGGCCGAGGCAACGGTGGTGGCTACCGTGGTGACGAAGGCGGAGTTGATCTGCTCATCGATGGTGGTGGCGCCGGTGTCGGTGATTTTCGGCGCGATCGCGTTCTTCTTCTCATTGACGTAATACTTGATTTTCGGCTGTTTGGAGGTTCCGGTCACCGATTCGACCAAGCTGGCGCTGAAATCCTTGGGCAGCACGATGGCTGCATAGTATCCGCCGGTCTCCACGCCGTGGACGGCCTGTTCCTCATTGTCTACGAAGCGCCAGCCGAGTTCGTCGTTCTGCTTGAGTTTCTTGACGACCTGCCGGCCCGCATCGAGATGGCCGACCAGATCGTTGGTGGTGCCTTGGTCTTCATTGGCTACGGCCACTTGCAGATTGCCGGTGGCTGAATAGGGATCCCAGTTGGCGAGAATGTTGAACCATGCGTACAGCGAGGGCAGCATTGCTACGCCGAGCGTCACCACAACGGCAACGGGATTGCGTAAGATACGTCTGCAATCGCGTAGAAAGACTTGCCAAACCGTCCGCATCCAGTCCCTCTTTTCCGGTTCGTAGTCATTGCGGCCACATGCAGTCTATTCCCACCACTGGTGCGAATACTGCTGGTTTGGCGGGTTTTCTTGCAAAACTGGCCGTTGGTTGTCCGCATAATGGGACTGATATGTGAACGTTTGTTGATGGTGCGACACCGGCGGGATGGTTGTGCAATTTTGCCGGTATCCGGTGATGAAATGTTGAGGTGTTGGAACTGAGTCGTCGCAGTGCTGAGACCGAGACGACTCAGTGACGAGCCTATCCGAGGCTATCTCGTTGGTTCTGGTCTCACTGATCCAGACGGAAGCCCTGAGCGGCGGCCTTGTCGAGCAGTGTCTGATGGCTGACATCCTGCCGACTGATCGTGGCGACCTGATCGCTGAAAGCGTCCACCGGACGGTCGGCTTGGCGCAGATCGTAGTACCGGTGAACTTCCTCGTCGAAGGCGGGCAGCTGGTCGAGTACGCCATCGGCGTCAGCCGGGTAGGTGTTCTCGAAGAACTGCATCGTGCGCGGCATGCGCGGCTTGACGGTCGGGTTCTGATCGGGCTTGCCGATGGCCAGACCCAGCACCGGATACGTGTATTCCGGCAGATTCAGCACGTCGATAAGGCCGGGGATGTTGTTGAGCAGAGAGCCGAGAATCACGCAGCCCAGTCCCAGCGAATAGGCGGCGGTCTCCATGGCGTGCAGGGCCAGCACGGCGTCGTTCTGAGCTTGGGTGAAGCGATAGCTGTACTTGAGATGGAATTCGTCGGAAGCGGGATCGATACCCTTGCGTTCGGCGATGCGTGCGTTGCGGTGCTCGTCGATGACGAACACGTACAGCAACGGCGCGGTGGCGATATACGGCTGATGGCCGAATTCGGCGAGCTTGGCTTTGATGGCCGGATCGGTGATGCGGATGGCGGACCAGTCGTTAAGGAACTGGCTGGACGCGGCATGTTGGGCGACGGTTTCGAGCGTGGCGCGGGTATCGTCGTCGATGGCCTCGTCCTTGAACTTACGGATGGAGCGGCGGCCCAGAAGAGCCTCGATTGTTGCGTTGGTAACCATGGCTTTATTGTCGCACGGCAGACGCCGGACGTCACGGTGGATTACCTCACAGTGAAATGCCGATATTGTGTGGCGGAACTGTGCTGGACTGATGGTTCCTGTCGATTGACTGATGGTTCCTTGACGAAATTCCAGCGATGAGTCATCAGTCAGCCAACAGAAACCATCATCCAACCGGGGGATTAGCGGCTGGGCTTGCGATGGCGGTGGTCGACGAACGCCTTGGAGCCCCGATCCGACAGCTGCGAAACCACTGCGCCGAGTGCGGCCGAAACGGCGGCGAATGCCAGACTCATTGCCAGACTTTGCGGCGCGTCTGCCGCCAGTCCCTTGCGCAGATTGCGTTTGCTTGTGCCCTTGTCCCATATCATCTGGAATGCTTTGCCGGCAACCAAGCCTGCCAGCGCTGGGACTGCCGACTTGATGAGCTTGTCGCCCAGAGAATCAGGGTCGTTGAGCCGGTCCTCGCGCAGCCTGTTGACCTTCTCGTCGATGCGGTGCAGGCTGTCGACCGCACGGTCGGCGCTGGAGGGGAAGTCGGTGTTCGTTTCGTCGCTCATGACTCTCAGTCTAATAGCATCTCAATCATCTCAGCGCAAAAGATGGGCGTTAATGGTGGAGTCATGAACGAGCGCAGACTAGAGTGGAGGCATGAGCGAACAGAACGTGAACGGCACCGTTGCCGTCGAGAACTCTCGTGGCGGCAACGGATTTTTGGTGTTGCTGCGCCACGGCCAGACCGTGTGGAGCGAATCCGGGCAGCATACCGGGCGCACGGACATCCCGTTGACCGCGGTCGGCGAGCAGCAGGCAGCGGATGCCGGAAGGCGCCTGCGCGAGGCCTTCCCCGAAGGATTCAGCCAGGGCTGTGTGTTTTCCAGTCCGCTGAAGCGGGCGTGCCAAACCGCTGAATTGGCTGGTTTTGCGGACCACGGTGTGTTGGACGGCATCGCTGAATGGGATTACGGCCGAGCCGAGGGGCGTACGCGCCAGCAGGTGAGTGAGGCCAGCGGTTTTGAATGGGATGTGTGGCGTGACGGGCCGCGCTCGCTGACGCCCACGCTGGAGGGCGACTGGGTCGAGACCTTGCCTTCGGGCGAGCAGGTGCCGGTCCATGCCGGGCCTGGCGAGACGCTGGAAGAAGCAGCGGTACGCGCCAAGAGCGCCATCGATGAGATTACGCCGCTGCTGAAAGACGGCCATAATGTGCTGTTGGTGGCTCATGCGCACATCCTGCGCATCCTCACCTCGCAATGGCTGGGCGTGGACCCGCATTTCGCGCGGTTGCTGCGTTTGGATACGGCGCACTACTCGGTGCTCAGCGTCTATAAGGGAGATAACGTCATCGAACGGTGGAACGCCTAGCCCCGGTTGCGCTGTGATTACGCTGGCCTGCCTGCTGCTGCGGGCGGGCCTTTATTGTTTGTGGTGGGAATTGCGGTATGTCGATAAATGATTTGCAAACGATAGCGTCGGCGTGTTGTTTTTTTTTGATGGGTATAAGTGGCAATCGATTGCCATGAAAGATATGTTAGCGCTCTCATGATTGCGAACGCTTGCATTGCGATAATGAGGCAAAAATGACTGAATTAATGGGATATTTGTTGACAATGGCCTGAAAATGATGATTTATGACGCGCCGATATTGCTATCGTTTGCAAAAAGAAGCAAACCGTTGCACAATAGTGCATGTCGATAGTCATAAAGGTGCGTGTTAGCGTACCTGTCCTGACCGGGGATGGCCGGGTCGACGATGAAAGAGAAAGGTTCGATGATGAATCGTACAGTGAAGTCAGCAGTCGCGATGGCGGCTGTCGCTGCGATGTCCCTCGGCGCTTTGGCGGCCTGCGGAAGCTCGACCTCCGGCGATGACGCCAAGGGCAAGGTCTACTACCTGAATTTCAAGCCGGAAGCGGCTGATCAGTGGACCGCTCTGGCCAAGGAATACACCAAGGAAAAGGGCGTTGAGGTCAAGGTGCAGACCGCGGCCTCCGGTACCTACGAGCAGACCCTGAAGTCCGAAATCGCCAAAACCGAAGCCCCGACCTTGTTCCAGGTCAACGGCCCGGTCGGCTACCAGAACTGGAAGAAGTACACCGCCGATATGTCCAATACGGATGTGTACAAGGAGCTCGCCAACCAGGATGTGGCCCTGAAGGATGGCGACAAGGTGGTCGGCGTGCCGTACGTGATGGAAACCTACGGCCTGATCTACAACAAGGACATCCTCAACAAGTACTTCGCGCTGGATGGCGCCAAGGCCACGTCCATGGACGAAATCGACAACTTCGACACCCTGAAGGCCGTGGCCGACGACATGCAGGCCCGCAAGGACGAGCTCGGCATCAAGGGCGCGTTCACCTCCGCCGGCTTCGACTCCAGCTCCGACTGGCGCTTCAAGACCCACCTGGCCAATCTGCCGCTCTACTATGAGTTCAAGGATGACAACGTCACCGAGCAGCCGGCCAAGATCAAGGGCACTTATCTGCCGAACTACAAGAAGATCTTCGACCTGTACATCGCCGACTCCACCACCGACCCCACCCAGCTGAGCGCCAAGACCGGAGATGATGCGAACTCCGAGTTCGCGCTCGGCGAGGCTGCCTTCTATCAGAACGGCACCTGGGCTTGGACCGACCTGCAGAAGGCCGGCATGAAGGCCGAATCCGTGGGCATGATGCCAATCTACACCGGTGTCAAGGGTGAAGAGAAGCAGGGCTTGGCCACTGGTTCCGAGAACTACTGGTGCATCAATGACAAGGCCTCCGACGCCGACAAGAAGGCCACCGAGGACTTCCTCTCCTGGGTGATCACCTCTGATACCGGCAAGAAGTCCCTCTCTCAGGACATGGGCTTCACCACCCCGTTCAAGACCTTCGATGATGTCAAGTTTGACAACCCGCTGACTGAAGCCGCTGTTGAGGATCAGAAGTCCGGCAAGACCCAGGTTTCTTGGAACTTCACCATGATGCCGTCCGAAGAGTGGAAGAACAAGGTCGGCCAGGCGCTGCTCGAGTACGCGCAGGGCACCGGCAAGTGGGATGCCGTCAAGACCGCCTTCGTGGACGGTTGGGCTTCCGAATACGAGGCTTCGCACTGAGTCTCATAGAGTCCCATAGCCGATAAGTAACAATCCGCGGCGCCCCTGCCTTTCCTTCTCCGGGGGCGCCGCTTTGTATTGCTGAGTCTCGCACAAAATCGTCCGCCGCAGAAAAGTGTGAGGCACGCACCCGCTCAATCGCACGCTGTGGGGCCATGAATCGGCGATTTTTCGCCATTCTCCACAATGTGCGATTGAGCGTTATTGTGCGGTTGCCTCACACTTTTTCTATGGTGGGCTTTGTTGTGTGAGCCTACTTAACGCGGGAGGTGGAGGAGCGGACCTTCAGCTGGGCCGGGAACACGATGTAGGGTTGCTCAATCGGCTTTTCGTCAATGAGATCGAGCGTCATGCGGGCTGCCACGCGGGCCATTTCCACCGGATCCTGGCGGATGGTGGTCAGGCCGATATCGCCGGTGTAGAAACTATCGTCGTAGCCGATCAACGAGACGTCGCCGGGCACGGAGAATCCATTGCGCTCCAGCTGGAACATAAGCGGCAAAGCAATGCCATCCTCTTGGCATGCGATGGCGGTGGGCATCTCGTCTTGGCTTATGAGTTGGTTGACCACGTCGCTGATTTCATAACGTCCATCGTCATCGACCTTGCAGACGATAACCTGCGGCTCGATGCCTTCCCTGCGGCAGCAGGCGGTGAATGAGTCGAATCGGCTTTGCACGGAGAAGCTCAGCGACACCTCGCGATTGGTGCTGATGTAGGTGATGCGGCGATGTCCGAGATTGATAAGATGGCGGGCGGCCAGCGTGGAGCCCTGCACATCGTCGATATTGACGGCGGCGGTAAAGCCGCGGGCTTCGGGTTCGACTGAATTGATGCCGACGATCGGCACGCCGACCGAAGCCAGTTGCGCGATTTCGTTGTTGTCGATATCGAAAGACGCCACAATCACGGCATCGGCGTTACGGCGTACCGGCAACATCTCGAAGAATTCCTTGCGCTCCTCGATGCTGGAAATCTGGAATACCGAAATATCGTAGCCCTGCGTGTGCAGCACCTCGTTGAGCCCCTCGATGACCGAGGCGGTGAACCACAGGCGGATATGGCCGCTCATCAGTACTGCGATGCGCAGGGAGCGGCCGGATTTCAGGGCCGCAGCCGAGCGGGAGAGTGAGAAATTGAGTTTGTCGGCGATGGCGAGCACGCGCTCGCGGGTCTTGGCCGACACCAGATCCGGCCTGGTGAAGGAACGTGAGACGGTGGAGATGGAGACGCCGGCCTCGCGGGCGACATCCTGAATGCTCGTAGCCATTGCAGCCCCCTTGCGTTGAATGGAAAATCGCAATACACATGCACAACTGACTCCAGTGTACATGCTGATTGATTGATCTGCGGCGATGACAACGATTGTATTACAAACGTTTGCAAAGTGTCTATGTCGGCGTTAGATTGGCTTTATATAGCCATTATCTTAGGTGAAAGAAGATTGCTGGAGCCGGAGTGTGCTCGAACTTGAAACGCCTAAAATGACAACGTTTGACATATAATGATTCGACGTTTACTATGAACATAGGCTTGAACGAGAACAGGCCGTGCATGCGGTTCTCGATCGGCAAGCTCGCATTGAGTTGAACTCCGCAGCCGGCGCACGATGCAGTGTCACAACGCAGCGGACTCAAGGAGGAGGAAAAGTCATGATCAGCATGGCTGGCAAGGCGATACGCAGATGGTGGGCGCTGTTCGCGCTCCCCACATTCGCCGCATTCATCATCGGGTTCCTGGTGCCCTTCATCATGGGCGTCTACTTAAGCTTCTGCGAATTCACCACCGTTACCGACGGTGAATGGGTGGGGCTTAAGAACTATGGCAAAGCGTTGAAAGACAAGGAATTCCTGCACGCGCTCGGCTTCTCCACCGCGTTCACCATCGTGACCACCATCGTGATCAACGTGATCGCCTTCGCCATCGCCTACATGCTGACCAAGGCGATCAAGGGCTCCACGCTGTTCCGCTCGGTATTCTTCATGCCGAACCTTATCGGCGGCATCATCCTGGGCTACATCTGGCTGCTGCTCCTGAACGGCGTACTAGCCCACTGGGGCCGCGCCCTGACCTATAAGGCGTCCTACGGGTTCTGGGGCTTGGTCATCCTGGTGTGCTGGCAGCAGATCGGCTACATGATGATCATCTACATCGCCGGCCTGCAAGCCCTGCCCACCGATGTGCTGGAGGCCGCGGCCGTGGACGGCGCCAACGGACGGCAGACCATGTTCCGCATCATCATCCCGCTGATGATGCCGTCCATCACCGTGTGCTCCTTCCTGACCGTGACCAACGGTTTCAAGCTCTACGATCAGAACCTCGCATTGACCAACGGTGCGCCGAGCAACATGTCTGAAGGTCTGGCGCTGAACATCACCCGCACCTTCTACGGCCGTATGGGCTGGGAAGGCGTCGGCCAGGCGAAGGCCGTGCTGTTCTTCATCCTGGTCGCGGTCATCGCCCTGATTCAGAACAAGCTCACCACGAGCAAGGAGGTGGCAGCCTGATGAACGAGAACAAGCCTGTGAAGCATGGCGCATTATGGACCGTGCTGTTTGCCGTTGTCTCCCTGTTCTGGATTTTCCCGATCGTCCTGGTGCTGATCAACTCCTTCAAGCAGAAGGCGTACATCTCCAAGAACGCGTTCTCCCTGCCTGCCGGCAAGGCGTTCGTGGGACTTGAGAACTATGTGCGCGGCATCGAGACCACGCAGTTCTTCGCCTCCTTCGGCTGGACGTTGCTTATCACCGTCGGCTCGGTGGTGCTGATTCTGGTGTGCACCTCGATGTGCGCATGGTGGATCGTGCGCGTGAACAACTGGGCTGCGAAGCTGCTCTACACCCTGTTCCTGTTCAATATGATCGTGCCGTTCCAGATGGTGATGTTCACCCTCTCCAAGATCGCCGACATGCTGAAGCTCAATACCCCGTGGGGCCTGTGCATCGTGTACCTCGGTTTCGGTGCCGGTCTGGCCGTGTTCATCTTCACTGGCGTGATCAAGGGCATCCCGCAGGAGCTTGAGGAGTCCGCCATGATCGACGGCGCGTCAGTGCCGCGCATCTTCTTCCAGATCGTGGTGCCGATTATGAAGCCGTCGATCGTCTCGGTGGCCATCCTCGAAGCCATGTGGATCTGGAACGACTACCTGCTGCCGTACCTGACGCTCGACCTCGGCAAGTACAAGACCGTCTCGGTCGCCGTGCAATACCTCAAGGGCGGCTACGGTTCCGTGGATATGGGCGCCATGATGGCCTGCCTGGTGCTGGCCATCATCCCCATCATCGTCTTCTACTTGGTATGCCAGAAGTATATAGTCTCTGGTGTCATGGCGGGCGCGGTCAAGGGTTGAGCCCGACAATTTGGCTCCCCTCCCTGAGGGGGGCCAAAAGCTGTACAAGGAGTAGTTGATGAACTGGCTGGCACCGGACTCGAAATTCATGCGCGCGTGGAGCAATCTTGTTGACGGCGTATGGATCAACATTCTGATGCTGGTCACTTCGATTCCGATCATCACCATCGGTGCGGCCCTGACTGCCGGCCATGATGCTTGCCGCCGCTCCATCGAGGGCGAGGGCAAAGGCGTAACCTCCAACTACTTCAAGTCATTCAAAGCCAACTTCATCAAAGCCACACTGCTGTGGCTGCCGTTCTTGGTGGCGCTGATTGCACTGGTCTGGTCATGGATCGTCCTGCAGATCACGCCGCTGCTCATCATCAAATTCGCGCTGACCATCCTCTGGCTTATCGGTTTCGAATGGGTGTTCGCGCTTCAGGCACGCTTCGAGAACACCGTGGCCGGCACCTTGAAGAACGCCTTCATCTTCGGCATCTCCCACATCGCGATGACCGTGGCCCTGGTCATCGTGGATGCCGTGTTCGTGGCGCTGCTGGCGGCCAGCTGGTTCTACATGCCCGGTGGACTGTTCCTCCTGGTGATCCTTGGTTACGGCACCATGCTGATGCTCCATATCCCCGTCGCCGAGCGTGTTTTCAATCCATATCTCATTGACTAGGCGGGTTCTCTCGCGAATATGCGGCGATCTTCGAGGTCTGAGCGCTCTCTGTCCACGCAAGCGCGGTAAAGATAACAAATTAATAACAGTTTGGGGCGGCTGGCGGAGCGGGGTGCCGATTGAGGGGGTATTAGTGATTGGCTTGGAAGGGGGCTTTTGACATACGGGGGGTGTTCGGACTGGGCGGTTGCCCCCGTAAGTGCTTATATACATAAGGAATCTGGCACACTGAGTCTCAGTGCCGTAATGGTATCATCGCAAATAATGTTTGCGTTCACGTAGAGGCGAACGAGACACCCGACAAGTGGGTCGAGGCAAAGGACAAGGAGAGATGCGGTGAAGCATTGGAAGAAGATGGCAGCATCGTTGATTGCAATATCAACGATGGTGGCAGTAGTTCCGACGACGTATGCCATGGAATCGGAAGATTCCCAACCACAGACAACCGATACCGCGACAGTGCAGACTACTAAGGCTGCTGAACCGACGCTGCTCGCCAGCTGGGACTTCACGGGCAAAAACGGCACCACGAACAGCGCGATTGCCGATTCGACCGGCAAGTACAACCTGACGCTGAAGGACGGCGCCAAGATCGAACAGTACGGTGACCGCAGCAACAACGAGGCGCTCTCACTGCGCGGCGATGGCCAGTACGCCCAGATCGATGACCAGCTGTTCAAGGATGCGGGCGACTCCTTCACTCTGGAGTTCGCGTCCAAGACTCGTCACGACGACAGCGGCAAGTTCTTCTCGTTCATCGTCGGCAAGGACGGCTCGAACGACGCCAACACCACCGATCAGGCCAACGCCAACAAGTACCTGATGTTCTACAACAGCAAGGCCGCCATCAAGGGCGTTATCTCCAACAACAACTGGGGTAACGAACAGGGATCCAAGGTCACCGTTTCCGGCAACGACAACAGCTGGGCCGATTACAAGATTGTCGTGGACGGCACCAACCTTGCCGTGTTCCGCAACAATGCCCTGATCATTTTCAAGGCCAACACCGGCATCAAGATGAGCGATCTCGGTGCGACCACCGCCTACATCGGCAAGTCGTTCTACTCCGTCGATGAGTACTGGAATGGTGCAATGGATGATATCAAGGTCTACAGGGGCGCTGACCTGACCATGCCGACCGCCGTTGCGATTTCCGGTACCGGTGTGGTGAACAACAAGCTCACCCTGATTGAGAAGGACTCCACCAAGCTCACCGCCACCGTCACTCCGGACGACGCCGTGAGCAAGAACGTCACCTGGTCCTCCTCCGATGAGTCCGTGGCCAAGGTCGCCGCAGACGGTACTGTAACCGGCGTCAAGGCTGGTACTGCCACCATCACCGCCACCACTGAGCTGGGTGGTGTGAAGGCCGAACTGCCCGTCACCGTTGAGCCGATGAACGCCCAGAACGCCGCCGCAGCCGACCTCGATGCCGCGATTGCTGCGCTGAAAGTTCCGGCGGCCGAGAATCTGCCGCTAGTCGCCAAGGGCACCAAGAACGGCTCGGCGATTACGTGGAAGTCCTCGGACGAGAAGCTCATTACGTCCACTAACGAGAAGTACGAAAACAAGACCACTGGTGCCGATGACCCGTATCGTGGTGCTGGCATCATCAATCGTCCGGCCTACGGCGACGGTGATTCCAAGCCGGTTACGCTGACCGCCACCGCTTCCTACAACGGCGGTGAGAAGGTCACCAAGACCATCGAGGTCACTGTCAAGGAGAAGACCCGCATCGCGCCTGACACCGGCTATGCGGCCGTCACTTTTGAGAGCGACAGCAACGGTGGAGAAAAGGCCTGGGTGGCTTCCACTGAGAAGAACGATTTCTTCACGTTTAAGACTCGCAACAATGGCCAGGCGGTACTTACCAATGATGCAGACACGGGTGGCTTGCGTGACATGTTCGTGCTGCGTTCCCACGAAGGCGACAAGTACTACCTGATTGCCACTGATCTCAAGGTCTCGTCAATGGGCTGGAGCCAGAACCAGGTTAACGGTTCTCGGAAAGTTGAGGTCTACGAGTCCACCGATATGATGAACTGGACCCGTACCAACGGCGACGGCAACGGCGGCATCACCATCAACACGCCGAACGCCGGTATGACCTGGGCGCCGGAAGCTTACTGGGATGATGACCTGAACGCTTACGTGGTGTTCTTCTCTTCCCGCATGTTCACTGATGACACCCGTACCACTCCGGTCAAGAACGACAAAACCGGCAATAGCTCCTATGCTCAGGTGCGTTACGCCATCACCCGCGACTTCGTGAACTTCACCGAGCCGCAGATGTGGCAGGACACCGGCTACTCGCGCATTGATTCCACCGTGCGTAAGATCGGTGGCTACTACTACCGATTCACCAAGAATGAGCAGGGCGGTGCCGCTGGCGATTACATCACCACTGGTAAGAGCATCTTCCTTGAGCGTTCCAAGGTGCTGACTGCACCGACCACCGAGGCATCTCCGGGTCAGGACCCGAACACCGGTTGGCAGCTGCTCGAGCAGGCGTTGCTGCCGTTCGAAGGACCAGAGACCATCAAGCTCAACAAGGATGACGAACTCAACACGAAGGACGACGACGGCTACATTCTGCTGTCCGACAACTTCGCCTACCGTGCATTTATGACCACGGGTGCCGAGCTTTCCAAGACCACGTGGGACAACCCGATGACCAAGCGTTACCCGGACTTCAACAACGAAAAGAAGCCGGTCAAAGCCGAGCCGGGCGCTCAGGGCTACATCACTCAGGGTGCTAACGGCGGTCTGCCGGACAAGGTGCGTCACGGTGCGTTCGTGAACGTGCCTGAGTCTGTGCTCAAGGTGACGAAGTCCTGGACCGCTGCCAACCCGACGCACATCGAGGCTGTTGACTCCACCACCAAGGCCGTGTACAACGCCGGCACCCGCGAGCTCACCGCCACGGTGACCTCCGCCGATAAGGGCACGCTCGCCGGTTCGGTGAAGTTCTCTGCTGGCGACTGGTCCAAGACCGTGAAGCTCGACGCCGAAGGCAAGGCCACTGTGACCCTCCCGGCCAGCGTCTCTGGCACTGTTGCGGTTGCTTACGACGGCTACACCGATGGTTTGGTCAATCCATCCGATACTACGGTTGACGGCATTGAACAGGGCAAGGTCGATTTGGCTGAGCTCAACAAGCAGATCGCCGCCGCCGAAGCGCTCAAGGAATCCGACTACACGGCCGATTCCTGGGCCAAGCTTGCCGCCGCGCTGAAGACTGCCAAGGCCGCGCTCGCCGCTGAGAATCAGGGCGAGGTCGATACCGCCGCAGCCGACCTTAAGACCGCAATCGAAGCCCTGCAGAAGGCTCCGACCAATCCGGGCGAAGGTGACGGAGATAAGGGCGACGGCAATAAGCCGACTACCCCGACCACCGGCGACAAGACCAACGTCAACAAGCCCGGCAGCGCGCTGAGCAATACCGGTACGGCCGTGCTCGGCCTGGGTGGTGCCGTGGTAGCACTCGCCATCGCCGGCATCTCCCTAACCCTCTGGCGCAAGCGTCGCGCCTGAGCTGCTACGGCAACCAAGCCCCCCTCTGACGAGGGGGCTGTCAGCCGAAGGCTGACTGGGGGAGAGACCGCGGCGAAGCCACCGAAAGAACGGCATGGCCTTCGGCCGATTCTGTATCCCGCGGCTGCCGCCGCAGGTCTCTCCCCCGACTGCCTAACGGCGGCCACCTCGAACGCAATTAAGGACCAGCTTTCAGCTGGCTTCATATTTGCTCACTGTCGTTCGCCTTCGCCTAAAAACGACTCTGGCGTTTTCTTCACGGCTCAGCTCATCAGAGGGCGGCCACAAAACTTCGCTCCATAACTGAAGGCGCAACCACAATCAACCCTATCAATGAGGAGAAACATGGGAAAGCTGATACGAAAGGCAACCGGACTCACGGTCGGCGTGGCAACACTGCTCGCTGGTCTGGTGCTGCCGATGACGGCCAGTGCCGAGAGCGCATCGCCAATCGATGCCAGTCCGATCATCCACTATTCATTCGATAACGCACTGACGTCCAAGACCATCGCCAACGAGGGCAGCGCGGCCAACAGCGATGCCACCCTATCCGGCGACGCCACGGTGGCCAATGGCCAGATCAACCTGACCGGCTCGCAAACCATTAGCGTGCCGACCACGGCCATCGCCGGTAAGAAGGACGTTACCGTCTCCATCTGGCTCAAGAACAATTACGGCAACGGCAATACCGCCGCCGCGTACATCGGCGCGGCCAAGACCGGCAATTATCCGGCCAACGGCTACTGGCTGCTCAACCCGGCCAACCCGAGTGGCTACGCGAAATCCGTAATGACCAATGCCACTGCGGCCGACCCGAATAACAGCCCGTGGGGCACCGAAGTCGGCCCTGGATCGACGAACGCCGCCACCACCGGCACCAAGGCCACCAGCGATTTGGCTCTGTACACCACCGTCATCAGCGGCACCAACAGCACCATGAGCTTCTACCTCAACGGCAAGCAGGTTGGAGACGTCACCTACACCATTCCGGCCGGTGGCCTGACCAATTACGGCGACCTCGTCGCCTACATTGGCAAGTCCTCCTACGCTGACCCGAACTCCAAGCTCGACGTGGACGATTACGCCGTATACGACACTGCCATCAGCGCCGCAGACGTGACCAAGCTGTATGACGCTCAGGTGCTCGACAAGGCCGAGGCCGCTGTCAAGGCCGCTGTGCCCGCATCCGCTACCGAGGACTTCGCGCTGCCGACCAGCGCCGCTGGCGTGAGCATCGCGTGGAAGTCGGACAACGCAGCCATCGCCGTTGACAACGCTACCGGCAAGGCCACAGTCACTCGTCCGGCCGCAACCGCAGCTGATGCCGAGGTGATCCTCACCGCCACGTTTGGCAACAACGCCAAAACCGCCGACTACACGGTCCTCGTGCCGAAGCAGCTCTCCGATGCCGAGCAAGCCAAGGCCGACCTTGACGTCGTCACCATCGAGGACTCCGACGACATCCGTAGCAACTTCTCCGTGCCCACCAAGGGCAACAATGGTTCGACCATCTCGTGGGAAGTGACCGGTGGCAAGGATATCGCCACACTAGGCGAAGGCGTGAACGACAAATCTCGAACGGTCACTGTTAAGCGCCCTGCCGCCGGTAGCGATGCCGCCACTGTGACGCTCAAAGCCACTGCCAAGTACGATACCGCCACTGAAACTAAGACCTTCACCGTCACCATTCAGCCGATGCCTGCCGCCGAAGAGAAGGACGAGGCCTACGTGTGGGCGTTCTTCACCGGCGAGGGCGTGGGCGGCGAGAAAATCAGCCTCGCGGCCTCCAAGGGCAACGATGCGCTCGACTGGAACACGCTGAACAACGGCACGCCGATATTCACTTCCGAGTTTGGCGAGAAGGGTTTGCGCGATCCGTTCATCATGAAGTCCAAGGACGGCGACAAGTTCTACATGCTCGCCACCGATCTGAAGATTGACGGTCGTGCCCCCCTCAACGGGCTGAATGGCTTTGCTGGTGCACAGGCTAACGGTTCCAAGTATATTGAGATCTGGAAGTCCGACGATCTGGTCAACTGGTCCAAGCAAAGCCACGTCAAAGTGAGCTCTGATTACGCAGGCAACACTTGGGCGCCTGAGGCCTACTACGACGAGGAAATCGGCAAGTACGTGGTCTATTGGGCCTCGAACCTGTACGACAACACCGACGAGAACAGCCGCAAGCAGCTGACCTACAACCGCATGGTGTACGTCACCACCGATGACTTCGTCAACTTCTCCGACCCGACAGTGTGGATTGACGTTGATCGCCGAGGCGGTGCAGGCAGTGGATCCATCGATGTGACCGTGCAAAAGGTAGGGGATACCTACTACCGCATCTACAAAGATGAAAACACGATGTCTTTGCGTCAGGAGAAGTCCACAGATTTGACTGCCGCAATTGGTGGTGCCGGCGTGAAGAACTACGCCGATGCGCTTAAGGGTAGTGCATGGAGCGAAGTTGCCACGAACATCGGTAAAGGCCAGGCTAACGGTTACGGTAAAACCTTCACTTCCGGCGAAGGTCCATCGCTATTCAAGGCCAACGATGGCGATGTGAACGGCTACCAGTACTACCTGTTCGCCGACCAGCCGAGCTATCATCAAGGTCCAAACCACTATGTGCCGATGGCGACTGAGGATATCGCCAGCGGCCAGTGGACCGTTATCGGCAATAAGATGCCTGAGGCGAACTTCCCGACCAATTCCGATGGCGGCAAGCCGCGCCACGGAACCGTGCTGCCCGTGACCCGCGCCCAGTACCAGAAGGTGCTGGAGGCATACGCCCCGGCTGTGGCTGTGAAGTCCGTTGACGCGCTGTCTGCCGAGACAACGGTTGGTGTGGCTCCGACGCTGCCGGAGACCGCGCATCTGACTCATGCGGACGGTTCCGTTTCTGACGTTGCAGTTGAGTGGGATGCCATTGACGCATCTTTCTACGCCAAGACCGGCACCTTCACCGTCAAGGGCATCACCCAAGACGATTCCCGTATGCCGGTTGAGGCTACCGTCATTGTGAACGGCATCGACCTCTCCAAGGCGACCGTCACCGTCGAACCCAACGAGTTCACCGCAGACGGCGCTGCCAAGGAACCAGCCGTGACCGTTGTACTCGATGGCGCGACGCTCAAGGAAGGCGCCGACTACACGGTGGCCTATACGAACAACGTCGAACCTGGCACTGCCACAGTGACCGTAACCGGCGCTGGCAAGTACTCCGGTACTGTCTCGGCAACGTTCACCATCAAGGCCGCCGAGCCCGGCTCCACGCTGGACAAGTCCAAGTTGCAGGCGCTTGTCGATAAGGTGAAGGGCTATAACAAGGCTGATTACCAGTCTGGTTGGGATGCTTTCGCCGTCGCGCTCGCCGACGCGCAGCAGGTGTTGCAGAACTCCACCGACCAGCAGGAAGTGGACAAGGCGCTGTCTCGGCTCCAGTCCGCCGTCGACAAGCTGGTCAAGAAGTCCGGCGATTCCGGCAAGACCGATGGCAAGGATGACGGCACGCAAAAGCCCGCCGCCAAGCCGGGCAGCGCTCTGTCCAACACCGGCGCCTCGGTGTTCGGTGTGGGTATCACCGCGGTCATACTGCTCGCCGCCGCCGGCGCCGCCTACGCCTTCCGCAAGCGCCAGGCCTGAGCTGCTTGCAGCGTAGACCAAGCCCCCTCTGACGGGCCGAGCCGTATAGCAAGCAGCCTACTGGATTGTTTGCTTCATGGTGCGGTCCCATCAGAGGGGGCGTATTGCACGTTCGTCCGACGACGCTGTCAGACGCATAAGCTTTATGGCCCCATAGCTCCAATAATCATTACCGAACTTCACCACTCAACATCTAGATCTGTTGCGCGGCAAGCAGTATCACCGCGCGCAAGAAGGAGAAGCAATGACAACCAAACCATCGATAGGCAAGCGCCTGCTCGGTGTGATGCTGGCAGTGCCGATGGCGCTTGCCGGCATGGGAATCGGTGCGACCACGGCGGTCGCGGCCGATACCGTTCCGACCGATAATCTCATCGCCGCCTACGACTTCACCACGAAGCCAAGTGACGGCAAGACCGTGGCCAACAGTGCGCCGAACGCTACGCTTGGCGCGGCCGAAGTGCAGAACTCCGCCGACTCGCTCTGGGCCGATAGCGCTCTTACCCTTTCCGGCGGTGCCAAGACTGGTTCCGGCGACTGGGTCAAGTTGCCCTCGAATCTGCTGCCCGGCAAGGACGCCGCCACGGTGCAGTTGGAGGTCAAAGCGGATTCCAGCATGCTCAATGCTTTCCATTTCCTGTGGAACATCGGTAACGACAGCTCCGATACGGAGTATTTCTTCGCCACGCTCAACTGCGGCAGTTCGCGTAACCCGCTCGTCGGCCTGAAATCGGGCGGTACGGAGACGCTCGTGCAGTCCAGCTCCTGCGTGGCCAAGGCCGACCAATGGTTGTCGGTGACCGCCACCATTGATGGCACCGCCGCGAAACTGTACATCGACGGCACGCAGGTGGCATCCGGCACCGTGCCGGCCAAACTGTCCAGCGTCAAGGACCAGTCGCTCAACACCATCGGCCGTTCGCCGTGGCCCGACAACCTGTTCAAGGGCGCGGTCTCGAACTTCCGCGTATACGATGCCGCGCTCACCGCCGATCAGGTCGCCGCGATCAGCACTGCCGATGCCTCAATTCATGCCGGTGAACTCACCGGTTCCGTGCTGAACGGCATCATCATCCCCACGACGGTCGACGATCCGTTCATTTCGCTGCCCACTGCGAACGGCGTGACGTGGGCGTCCTCCGATAGCAGCGTCATCGCGACTGACGGCACGGTCAACCAGCCCGCCAAGGGCGAGGCAGCCAAGACTGTCACGCTGACCGCCGCCGTCACGGTCCGTGGCCAGACCGCTACGAAGGAATTCACGGTCACGGTCAACCCGACCACGAAAACTGCCGCTGAACAGCTCAAGGAAGTCGCGGCCGGCTACGTGATCCCGTCCGTCGTGCGTTCCGGAGACGCCCTCCCGGCGGCTGTGAATGGCACTACCGCCACGGTTACGTCCACTAAGGACGTAGCCGTCGAGGATGGCAAGATCACCATCGATGGCGACGAGGCCACGACCGGTACCATCACCGTCGAGTTCTCCAAGAACGGTCTCGCCGGCATCGAGCCCATTACCAAGGCCTTCACCGTAAAGGTGCTGCCCGCCGCGAAGTCCGCGACCATCGCCGCCTACGATCGCAACGCCACCGGCGAGAATGAGGCCAACAACGGCGACGTCGCCTACAGCATGCACCTCGCGCTGCAGAACGCCGACGGCTCGTACACCCCGTACAACGAGAATTACGGCATTTTCTTCGCACGCTCGCCGAAGGCGCAGAAGCTCAACGAGAACCTCGACGGCAATGACTATCGCAGTCTCAAGGATCCGAGCCTGTTCCGCATGGCCGACGGCACCTATGGCGTGATTTCCGTGCGTACCAACCGCGGCACCGCCACCGGTGACTCCACCGCGAAGTCCAGCGTGCTCATCGCCACCTCCGAAGACCTGCTCACCTATAGCGAACAGGAGAACTCCGGGTCCATCGTCGACCTTGGCGAGATCAACGGCGTCAACGCTCCGTACGCCGTGTACGACACCGCCAGCAAGCAGTATGTTGTCGGCTGGGCCGATGACAACGGCGTGGCCAAGTACACCACGTTCGATTCGCTCAAGGGCTCCGCGTCCAAGCATGGCAGCGTACTGTACGGTTCCATCGCCAAGTCCGGCGTACTCGATGCCGACGGCGTGCAGGGCATCGCGAACTTCCGCTCCGGTGCCACCATCGCGGTGGACGAGGCGACCGTCAAGGCGCTCAACACCCGTTACGGCCGCTCTGAGAACACCGGCACGAGTAATCTCACTGACATCACCGTCGAGAAAGGTTCCTCGATTGATGAGATGACCTCGCAGCTGCCGAAGAACGTGGACCTCACTTACTCCGACGGTTCTACCGGCTCCCTGCCGATTTCCTCATGGAACACTGAGGGTATAGATCTGACGAAGGTGGGTGATTACACTGTCACCGGCACCGTCAAGCAGACCGAATACCAGATTCCGTTCGCCGAGGACCGCGCCGATCCATCGGTGTATAAGTGGCAGTGGACGCATGAGGTCGACGGCAAGGAAGTCACCGAAACCAAGTTCCTGATGATCGCTTCCAACGACATCCAAGGTGATGTCACTTGGCAGCATGGTTCGCCCCACATGCCGTTCCGCATGGCCGACACGATTTCCGGTCTCGCCGACGAGCCGGGCAACCCGAATGCCCTGATTCAGTCGAACGGCTACAACAACAAGGAGGTGTCGCTGCTCAAGGCTGGCGACAAGGACTCCGAGGGTAATGCCATCATGCACAGCTTCTGGGCTCCAGAAATTCATGAGATTGATGGTAGGCTCACGATTCTGTTCATGGCCGGATACGGCAACACATGGTCCAACGGCAAGTCGGTGTACATGCAGCTCAAGCAGGATGCCGACGGTCATGACCTCGACCCGACCGACCCCGATAACTGGACTGTGCCGACACCGATCTACCGCAATGACGCCTCGCTGCTCAACGGTAACAAGCAGCTCGCAGCCACCGCGTCCGGCGGAGTGGGCATGTCGCTCGACATGACCTATTTCCAGGATGCCGACGGCAGGTCCTACTACGCCTGGCAGCAGCTCGGCGCCACCTACATCGCCACGATGGATCCGAAGGACCCGGCCCATGTGACCAGCTCCCCGGTGCGCATCGTCACCCCGGAGTATGCGTGGAACGCCGCCATAGCCGAAGGTCCGAACGTGACCATGCGTGATGGCAAGCTGTACCTCATGTTCTCCGGTTCCGGCGTAGGCAAGACCTACACCACCGGTTTGGCCGTGGCTGATGCCGCCGGCTCCGACCTGACCGACCCGGCCAGCTGGACGGCGCTCAACTACCCGATTCAGAAGTCCGGTCCATTCAATGGCGAGATGCAGCTCGGCACCGGTCACGGCATGTGGAGCGAGGACGAGGACGGCAACCAGATCTACGTGTTCCATGCTTATGCTACGAAGAACCTCGGCTCCGTGAATGCCACCGGCCGCGACATGTTCGTACGCCGCGTGCACTGGGCTGCCGACGGTATGCCGGTGTTCGACATGAGCTCTTCCGAGGAGCTGGCCTCCAAGACCGTTTCCGTGACAGTGAAGGTGGTCGACGACACGGTTACGGTCGACAAGACCGACTTGTCCAAGGCGCTCGCGTCCGCCAAGCAGCTGCGCGAGTCCGACTACACCGCCGCCTCGTGGAAGGCGTTCGCCGCAGCGTTGGCCTCCGCCGAGAAGGTTTATGCCGACGAGAACGCTTCGCAGAAGGACGTCGACGACGCAACCGCCGCGTTGAACAAGGCGCAGGCCGCGTTGGTGAAGGTCGACGGTTCCGATTCGGGCGATGGCTCGAGCGATTCGACTAAGCCGGGCGACGGCTCGAGCATTGACGCTGGTGCTACTGGTGATAAGACGGGCAACAAGCTCGGTCTGTCTAAGACCGGTGCCGCCGTACTCGGCCTCAGCGGCGTGGCCGTGGCGCTCGCTGCCGCCGGCATCGCCCTGACCCTCCAGCGCAAGCGCCAGGCCTGAGCGGCGTAAGCCTCCAATCGCGAAATCGGCCCGTGTGGAGGTGTATTTCCGAGTTGTAGGGCAATGGCTGAAGTATTGGCCGTTGCGGCCGATGAGAGCCCGTTGGTATTCCGCCATTTTCGGGTGGTTGATCGGCTCTGGGAGTGGCGAGTACCCGGGCGCGTGCCCTACAACTCGGAAATACGCTCGGTACGGAGCCGTTTCTGGTTCACGGGATTTCGGCTGAAAATCCCGTGAACCAGAAACTTACAGAAATGCACATGGCCGGCCATCGAGTTCGGCTTGATTCCAATCTTTTGCGTGTGCGATTGCACATGTCTTCAGTTCACGGGATTTACCAGCGTGATCCCGTGAACTGGATAACGCGGACATGCAGGCCACGCGGCTCAACAAGCCAATATTGCACACAGATGATGTGCGATTTTGTTTGTTGTGGGGTGCTGAGAAGGGGTAAATGTTCATTCGGGGAGATGAAACCGGTTTTAAGAGGGGTGCCGGGTATTTCAGGTATGGCAAGGAATCAGCATGTGCGTTACCGCTTTCGCGTCGTCGCTCAAAGCGTGCTCAAATTTAGGTGAACGCTCACATTAGAATTGTGAGTGCTTACAGAAACCTGTGCGATTGCACATCGGTGCTCCTGTTCACGAACGGTGTCGTTCGTAGGGATTTCCGGTGGCCGTCGTTCGGGCGGAAGTGGGTCGCGCTGGCGAACGAAGAGGCTCCGGCGAAGCGGAAGCAGGAGCGAGAAGCGGTCGATAAAGGAGCGACCGGGTGTCACTTGATAACAATTCGATAACAAATATTGCGATGGCGCAACGATGATCCATCACAGTATTGCAAAGAAGCAAGGACCCAAGGAAGGAAACTCAGTGAGGAGAGTTACACGATTGGCGGCCTGCCTGACGGCGGTGTCGACGTTGGGCGCGGGGTTGATCATGCCGATCACCGCCGTGGCCGACGACGCGACGCCTGCGGTGCAGATGACCACGACCAGTGCGAACGTCAGGGCGGCGGCCAATACAGCGACGGCTGACCCGATTGCCAGCTTCGATTTCAATAGCGACCCGGACGATGGTGCATTCGCCAGTGCTCAGGGTGACGCTAAGGCCACCGTGCAAGGCACGGTGGATCTCGTCAACGGAAAAGATGACGACAACGGCAAGGCCGCCCAGCTCGGCAGCGGTTTCTGGCTGAACGTGACCAAGTCCGATGGCAGTGCACTGCTCAACGGTCTTGATGATGTGACGATCAGCTACGACAGCAAGGCGGCTGCGACCGGTGGCCAGTGGACTGTGTTTGCCGCGCCGACCGCCGGTGCGGTGAACGGCAGCGCCCCCACCTACGTCGGTGTGCTCGACCGCACCGACAAGACCCGTGTGGAACGCTATCTCAACGGCCGCGCATCCGACATCGCCACCATCGACAAGAACACCGGTACGAAGGATGCTTGGAAGCATGTCGATCTCGTCATCTCCGGCAAGACCGCGAAGCTCTATGTCGATAAGAAGTTCGTGGCGAGCAACGTGAACGGCGAGGATCTTAAGAGTATTCTTGGCGGCTCAGGTGGTGTGCTGCAAATCGGCAAAGGCAACTGGGGCAACGGTGAATACTTCACCGGTTTGCTTGATAATTTCATGATTTATGGCTCCGCGCTTTCCGCAGCCGATCTCGGCATCGCATCGCCTACTGCAATCGAGATTTCCGGTTCCAATGTGAAGGACGGCGAGCTGAGTCTCAAGGAAGGCAACTCCGCATCCCTGTCCGCAACCGTCACCCCTGAAGGTGCCGATCCCACAGTGACGTGGGAATCCAACAATCCTGCTGTGGCTACTGTGGATGCCAACGGCAAGGTCACCGGCGTGAAGGCCGGCACCGCCACCATTACAGCGGCTTCCGAAGCTGACGCCGCCAAGACCGCCGAGCTCAAGGTCACCGTCACCGAGGTCAAGGCCGATGACGCCTACGGCTACGTGATGGTCCACTTCATCGAAAACAACAAGGGCTACGCCGAAAAGGTCTACCTCGACATCTCACGCGGTGATGACGCCACCCAGTGGGACACGCTCAACGGCGGCGAGCCGATTCTTGTGAGCAACGAATCCACCACCGGCGTGCGCGATCCGTTCATCGCCTACAACCCCGAGTCGAAGACCTACTACGTGCTGGCCACCGATTTGCGTGTGTTCGGCAGCGATAATGCCGGTTGGGGCACGTGGGCTACAGGTTACAGCACCAAGTTGCATGTGTGGTCGTCCAAAGATCTCATTCACTTCAACGACATGACGGAACTGGAGACCGCCACCGCCGACAAGTACACTGCCAATCCGAACAAGAGCCAGACGCTCACCGATTCCGTGACCGGCAAGACCATCTCCGAGATCGGCATGGCATGGGCTCCTGAGGCTACGTGGGTGCCGAACTTCTATGATCTCAACGACGACGGTCAGCTCAACGGTTCCGATAAGGACAACCCGAAGAACCAGCAGGGCGGCGCATTCGTTGTGTATTGGTCTGTCTCCGCCAAATACGATGGCGAGAACAGTCAGCCCGGCAAGAAGGTGACTCACGTGCTGTGGGCCGCCACCAAGGACTTCACCAATGAGACCTACATGTTTGGCGGCGTCTTCGTGCCTAACAGCAAGTACAACCGTGGCAACACCATCGACACCACGATGCTGCAGAACGGTTCCCGCACATACCGCACCACCGGTTCCGGCGTGATCTTCATGGAATACACCGATCGTGCCGATTGGTGGCGTGCCAACGACCAGGGCCAGTACGCGACCGACCCGGCCAAGGGCTGGGTGTTGCGCCAGACCAACATCGGACACACGCTCGGCAGCGCGCAGGAAGGTGCCAACGGTTTCAAGGTCAACGGCGAAAACAAGTGGTACATGTTCGTCGACAACTATGGATCTGTCGCCTCCGGTGCCCGCTACGGCTACAACCTACTCGAAGCCGACAACCTCGATTCCGAGAATCCGTGGAGCGTCCTGAAGGCCGACGATTACTTCCTCACCGCCAACACCAAGCACGGTGGCGTGGTCTCGCTCACCAAGGCCCAGTACGACGCGATCCGCGCGGCTGACGCCAAGGCTTCCGACAACGCCGACCTGAAGGCCGAGGATGTGACGGTGGATAAGGGTGCTGCCGATACGGACATCACTGCCAAGCTGCCGAAGACGCAGCAGGTCACTCTTGCCAACGGTTACGGCACTGCCAAGCGCGACGTGACGTGGGACGTTTCCAACGTCGACACCTCCAAGCCCGGCGAATACACCGTCACCGGCACGGTCGACACCATCGGTGCCAACGAGAACCATTGGAAGTGGACGAACGCCGCCGGCGAGTCGAAGACCGACGAGGACGACCTCATCAACTCCGGTGCGAACGCGAACAACAGCTGGAAGCAGACCGGTGGCTTTGTGGACAATGAAACCGCCAACAAGAACCGCACGCTATACAGCTCCACCGCCATCACCGTGACCGCTAAGGTGACCGTGACCGGCGAAACCGAGCCGACCGACCCGGATCTGCTTGCCGACTTCACGTTCGATGATGGCGATAAGACCTTTGACGGCGGCAACGCGACGGGCACCACGCAGGGCACCGCCACGCTCGCCGACGGCAAGGACGGCAAGGCCGCGAAGCTCAGCAAGAACTTCTGGCTCAACGTCACCGCCAAGAACGGCGACGCTCTGCTCAAGGGCAAGAACGACGTGACCATCAGCTACGACGTCAAGCCCGATGCCTCCAACAACACTGGCTGGACCTTCTTCGCCGCCTCCAACGCCACCAAGCAGGAGTACGGCAAGGAACACTACGTCGGCGTGCTCGACAAGACCACCGGTATTACCGTCGAACGCTACAACAACAACGACGGCAAGCGCGATTCCTCCGGCAACGTCTCATACACCAAGACGAACGCCGACTGGAAGCACGTCGATATCGTGATTTCCGGCGCAACCGCCAAGCTGTACATCGACTCCAAGCTGGTAGCCGTGAACAACAACGGCCAGAAGCTCGCCGACATCCTCGGTGCTGATGGCGGCGTGCTGCAGATCGGCAAGGCCAACTGGAGCAACGGCGAGTACTTCTCCGGTCTGCTCGACAACTTCAAGATCTGGGGCAAGGCCCTGAGCGACGACGAGCTTGGCGTGGAAAGCGCGAAGACCGACTACGCCGCCGCGCTCGCCATCCCGGCGCAAATCACCGGCGACCTGCCGAGCACTGTGCTGGGCAAGACGGTTACTTGGTCCGCGACCGGCGACGGTGCGAAGCTCGTAGCCGCAGACGGCAAGGTCACGCAGCCGAAGTCCGGCGAGAAGGCCGTGAAGGTCAAGCTCACCGCCACCATCGACGGCGTGGATAAGGCCATCACCGCCGAATCCGAAATCCTCAACAACGGCGGCGAAATCGCTTCCTACGTCAAGGATGTCGATCGCTCCGACCAGAACGGTGCCAAGTACGACCCGCTCGCCTACAACGACGATCGTCGCGCCGACTCGCTGTACGTGGCCGCCAAGGCCGCCGATGGCAGCAAATGGGAGACCCTGAACCGTTCGCAGTCGATTCTGTCGGTCAAGTGGGACGGCTCGCAGTCTGCCAAGCCGAATGCGCAGATGGGCTCGCCCGCTTTCTTCCGTGCGAAGGACGGTACCCTTGGTGTGGTTTCCTCGCAGAACAACGCCACCGGTGCGATTTACGTGTGGGATGGCAAGGGCGACGGTGCCACGTTCACCAACGAGCGCGCCATCACCGTGACCGACAGCTCCATGGTCACCAACCCGCGCATCGTCTATGATGCCGCCTCCAAGGGCTACAAGGTCTTCTGGACCGATGGCCTGAGCGGCGAAGGCCGTATGGCCACGCTCTCCGACCTGACTGCCAAGGCAACGGTCGGCGAGACGCTCAAGGCCGACGCGGTTGCGATGGGTGTGGGCGACGTGACCGAAGGTCTGCCCGCATGGGCCGGCGAAGGCCAGACCCGCGCATTCGCTGTGAGCTCCTCTGAATTCGATGCGTTCTACAAGAACTATGTCGATCTGCAGAACACCGGCGTTAAAGCTCTGGGCGGCGCAACCGTGGAGAACGGTGCTTCCGCCGAGGACGTCACCGCAGCGGTTTCCGGAACGCAGGCCACAATGACCTACAACGACGGCTCCACGAAGACCTTCAACGTCGACTGGAACGCCGCTGATCTGGCCGCCGTGGACACCTCAAAGGCCGGCACGTATGAGGTCAAGGGCACTGTTCAGCAGACCACCGAGGCCATGTACAACGACGCTCGCGCCGATCCGGACATCTTCTACAACGAAGACGATGGCTACTACTACCTCACCGGTTCCACCTATGAGGTAAAGTCCACTGATTCGACCAACAACCAGAAGGACAGCTACCGTTCCATCGGCCTCAAGCGCGCCAAGACCATCAACGGTCTGAAGGATGCTGAGGAACACATCATCATCAAGCCGGAGAACGGCACTCCGGGCCACGAAGACCAGTACCCCAACTCGTTCTACGGTTGGAGCGCGTTCATTTGGGCCCAGGAGTTCCACAAGATTAACGGCAAGTGGTGGATTGTGGCCGGCTTCCACAGGGGTGCCTCGTCCACGAACGGTGGCTGGTGCAACAACACCATCCTCATCCCGTACACCGGCGACGAGCGGTCCATCAAGGATGGCGGATTCCTCGAGGCCGAAAACTGGGGCGAGCCGACCGTGCTGGAAGGCGCCGCATTCGACGTGACGTACTTCGAGCGCGAGGAGAACGGCAAGGCCCAGGGCTACTGGCTCTTCCCGAAGAGCGCAGGCCTGTACCTTGCCAAGGCAAAGATGGGCGATGGCGTCACTCCGCTGGTGGATGGCAGCCTTGAGCACATCTATCAGGCCAGCCAGCAGTTCGAGTACGGCAAGTATGCGCCTACCCCCGGAGACAACTCTGAAGGTTCTGATCAGGCAATCGTAGAGGCACCGTTCATGTTCGAACATGGCGACTACGTCTACATTGCCTATGCGGGTGCCACGGTGGATAAGTATTACAACACCAACGTGATGCGTGCCGCCAAGAATGCCGACCTGCAGGATCTGTCGAGCTGGACCACGGCCGACTTCCCGTCGTTCGACACCAACGACACCTACACCGGTGCCTACGGTGCGGATGAGGCCTCGTACGAGCGCAAGCAGGCCGGCCCCGGCCACATCTCGCTTGCACATGATGAGGCCGGCAACATCGTCATGGCCTACCACGCACGCCCCTACCCGGAAATTCACTCCGGTTCCGCAGCGGGTGGCCTGTTCGATCAGGACCGCAATACGTGGGCCAAGGCCGTGAACGTGCGCGCCAACGGCATGCTCGACATGTCGCTGACCAAGGATCAGGAGGTTGCTCCGGCCAACCGCACGGTGACCATTACGGTGACCGTCGGCGAGCCCGATACGCCGGTTGAGCCGTCCATCACCGGCATCCGCGTCAAGAGCGAGCCGACAAAGACCAAGTACACGGTGGGCGAGCAGTTCTCCGCCGATGGTCTTGTGATCGAGGCGACGATGTCGGACGGCACGGTGAAGACGCTCGATGCCGCCGACTACACGGTCGGCGACGTGGACATGTCCGCTGTGGGCACCAAGACCGTCACCGTCACGCTCAAGGCCAACGATCAGCTCACCACGTCGTTCGTGGTGACCGTGAGTGCCAAGACCGAGCCCGGTAAGCCCGGTTCGGGCGACGGTTCCGGCGATGGTGCAGGCAGCGATAACGGTAACGCTGGTACGGGAGCAGACTCCGGTCTGCCGTCCTCTGGTGCCGCCGTGCTCGGCCTTGGTGGTGCCGTGGTTGTGCTCGCCGTTGCCGGCATCTCTCTCACTATCTGGCGCAAGCGTCGCGCCTGAGCGGATCCAAATGCTCCCTCTCAGTCGGCTTCTGGCGGACGGAGAGGGAGCACCTAGTATCACCATAACTTCAATCTTCAATCCATAACTGAACACAAAACCAAAACCCACAATCAGAGGAGACATATGGGTAAGTGGAAGAAAGCGGTGGCAGCTCTTGCAGCTGTCCCGATGCTGATGGCGCTGGCGCCAGCAGCAAATGCGGTTGAATCGGATACCACCGATTCATCGGCCGCACAGCGGGCGCTGGCAGCAGCCCTGAAATCAAATGCCAAGGCATCGGCAGACAGTGATTTGCTTGCCAGCCTTGACTTCAACAACGTCACGGCAAGTGCCACTGGTACCTTCACCGATGAGGCAACCGGCACCAAGGCAACCATCAACGGTGCCGCCGCAGTAACTGCCAGTAAAGACGGCACTACCGCAGCTCAGCTCGGTTCTGGCTTCTGGCTGAATGTGACTAAGTCGGACGATTCTGCCGTGCTCAAGGGCCTGGATGCGGTCACGATTTCGTACGATTCCAAGTCCGCCAGCACCAATCAGGGCTGGTCGGTATTTGCGGCACCGAATACGAATGCGCAGACCTATCAGCAAGAGCATTACCTCGGCGTGATGGATCGCACCACTTCGGTGAACGTTGAGCGTTACAACAACGCTGGTAAGCGCGACACCACCGGCAATGTGAGCAAGGATGGTCTCGCCAGCCAGTGGCGTCACGTCGATTTGGTCATCGACGAGGCCGCTTCCACGCTGTACATTGACGGTGAGCAGGCCGCAACCGTAGCCCCAGCTGATGGCGCGAGCTTCGCTCAGCTCACCGATATTCTCGGCGCAGACGGCGGCGTGCTGCAGATCGGCAAGGCCAACTGGGTGAATGGCGAATACTATACCGGCGCACTTGACAACCTCAAGATTTACGGCTCTGCGCATACTGCTGACCAAATCAAGGAAGCCTACGATTCCACGAAGTCCGATGCCGCCAAGGCCGACGCTAATGCGCTGACCATTAACAACGGCAGCACTGATGTGTATTCCAACATCACACTTCCGGCCAAGGGCTCGGTTAACGGTTCCGCGATTACGTGGAAATCCAGCAACGCAAAGGTCATTACCGATGCGGCAGATGGTGACATCGCAGCTGGTGTCGTTGCTCGTCAGAAAACCGACACCAAGGTGACGCTCACTGCCACCATTACCGATGCTGACGGCAACACGGAAACCAAGGAATTCGAGCTGACCGTCAAGGCCGCCGTCGAACAGCCGAAGACCACGGACTATCTGTTTGCGCACTTCACCGGCACCGAAGGTAGCGCTACCGACGAGCAGATGTACTTCGCCACCAGCAAGGATGGCCTGAGCTGGCATGACACCCGCGAGTCCGGCGATCCGGTACTCAGCTGGAACAACAGCCAGACCGGCAACTCTCGTGGTAAGGACAACGGCGTGCGCGACCCGTATCTGGTCCGCTCTCCGGAAGGCGACACCGTCTACCTCATCGCTACCGAGCTGAGCATCCATAACCGTGGCGGTTGGGGCGCGGCCACCGCTACCACCAATGGCAGCACCAACCTAATCGTGTGGGAGTCGCATGACTTCGTCAACTGGAGCGAACCGCGCGCCGTTGACGTTGCCTCTCAGATTCCGGGAGCCGGCATGGCTTGGGCTCCGGAAGCCTACTGGGATGATGTGAACAAGCAGTACATGGTGTACTGGGCCACTGCTTCCGACGCGGACAACAAGTCCGGCGATCGCACCAATATGTACTACTCCACCACGCGTGATTTCGTGAACTTCACGACGCCTGTCAAGTGGATCGACCGAGTCAAGTCCGTTATCGATACCACGATGATTAAGGCCGATGACGGCTATTACTATCGTGTGTCCGGTGACACGTACCTCGGTGTTGAGCGTAGCAAGGATCCGTATGCCACAACGCTCACCACTGGTGACACAATTGCGAATGGTTACTACAACACTGACAGTGATCCGAACCAGTGGACGCTTGTCGGTACATTCGGTGACCTGACTGGTACCGGTCTGACCGGTGCGCAGCTGGAAGGCCCGGAGCTGTTCTTCTACAATGAAGATGACGTGCAGACCAGTGATGCGGGCAAGAAGATGCTCTACGGTCTGATGTGGGACCAGTACTCAGCCGGTAAGGGTTACACCCCATACCGTTCTGCCGATTTAGGCAGCACTGATAAGGCTGATTGGGGCTTTGCCTCTGATGTGAACTTCGGTTCGCTCAAGAAGCGTCACGGCACCATCCTGCCTGTCACTGAAACCGAGTACAACGCAATCCTGAAGGCATTCGATAAGAACAAGGACACCGAGCCAGTCACACCCGATGAAGACGGCTCCGGTCCGATTGCCGAGTATGACTTCGAAGACAGCAAGGGTACCGACACCACTGAGAACAGCAACGACTTGACCTTCAACGGCAACGCCAAGGTCTCCGAGGATGCCGAAAAGGGCAAGGTGCTTAAGCTCGACGGCTCTGACGGCACCTACGCCGAGTTCCCGAAGGGCCTGTTCGATGGCCGTAACAAGCTGACTGTGCAGATGGATGTCAAGTCGGAGATCAATAAAAACCAGTTCACGTTCGCTTTCGGCCAGAACTCCACCAAGTACTACTTCCTGAAGTACAACAACTCCGGCGAGCTCGCCAGCCGCATCACCACCAACTCGTATGGTGCGGAGGACGCGGCTAACGCTACGTTGTCTGGCAACGGCGCATGGCATCGTGTCACGGTCACGTTGGACGACAACGTGATGACCGTGTACTCTGACGGTGCGCAGGTGGCTCAGAACAAGGCGACCAAGAACAAGGTCACCGATTTGGGTAACGATCTGCTGGCCTACTTGGGCAAGTCCTTCTACAACGACCCATACTTCAAGGGTTCGTTCGACAATGTGAACGTGTGGAACCGCGCGCTCACTGCTCAGGAAGTCGAGAAGACCAGCCCGATTGCTCTGCAGGGTATTTCTGTGGGCACTGTGCCGTCCGACCCGAACTCGCTGCGTGGCACTGACGACCACTCTCAGGTCCGTTCCACCCTCGACTGGTCCACGAAGACCGTCACCACCGTGCTCAACCGCCGTGGCGGCGCGACCAAGGTGCCCGTCAAGGTGTCTGTCAACCGTGGCGACGACTCCATCAAGCTCACCCTTGATGGTCAGGCGTTCACCAATGGTGGTACGGCCGACCTGGCTAAGGACCGTACTTTGGTCGTTGATTTGGGCGACGGTGCGCCGCAGACCTGGACGCTGAAGAAGGTCACCGTGGGCAACAACCCGGTACTGCCCGGCCAGTACGCCGACCCGGACATCGACTACTTCGACGGCAAGTTCTGGATCTACCCGACCACCGACGGCTTCTCCGGCTGGAGCGGCAACTACTTCCATGCGTTCAGCTCCACCGACTTGGTGAACTGGACCGACGAGGGCGTGATCCTCGATGTCAATAAGGACCACCAGCCGACCACCGATGGCGATGAGAACACCGCCATCTCCCCGTGGTCCGTGGGCTCCGCGTGGGCGCCGACCATCGAGAAGAAGAACGGCAAGTACTACTTCTACTACTGCGCGAAGTTGCCGAACGGTACATCCGCCATCGGCGTCGCCGTGGCCGACAACCCGGCCGGCCCGTACAAGGCCGCCGACCAACCGCTGGTCACTCGCACGATGGAAGGCGTCACCGTTGGACAGGCCATCGACCCGTCCATCTTCACCGACCCGAACACCGGCAAGTCGTACATCCTGTACGGCAACGGTTCGCCCGCCATCGCCGAACTCAACGACGACATGGTGAGCATCAAGGCCGGTACGGTGAAGAAGCTCAACGGTCTGAACGGCTTCCGCGAGTCCGTGGTCGTCGCCTACCGCGACGGCAAGTACCACTGGACCTGGTCGTGCGACGACGCCAACTCCCCGAACTACCATGTGAGGTACGGCGTCTCCGATTCCATCGACGGCACCATCACCTACAAGGGTGTGCTGCTGCAGAAGGATTCCTCCAAGAACCTGCAAGGTACCGCGCACCAGTCCGACGTGCATGTGACCGACGCGGACGGCAACGACCGTTGGCTCATGGCCTACCATCGCCACTACACGCCGCTCGGCGTGTTCACCTCCGGCCTCGGCTACCACCGTGAAACCGCCATCGACGAGATCACCTTCGACGCGGACGGCCTGATGCAGACCATTCACCCGACCGACGAAGGCGTGTCCATTGAGATGGCCGATACGACGGCGCTTGATGGCGCGATTGAAGCGGCCGACAAGCTCGGCACCGATGGCTCTGCTTACACCGAGGCCAGCTGGAAGGCATTCGAGGATGCGCTCGCCGCAGCCAAGACGGCCAAGCAGACCTTCCTTGACTCCGGCCTGTCTCAGGCTGATGTCGATGCCGCCGCCAAGGCCCTGACCGACGCGCAGAATGCGTTGGAGGAGAGCCAGCCCGAACCGGAGCACCCGGCCGCAGGCACGATCCTCTCCATCGCCGTGACCGCGCAGCCCGCCAAGGCCGAGTACAAGGTTGGTGAAGCGCTCGACGTTGCCGGTCTGGTCGTCACCGCGACCGTGGCCGATGGCAACGGCGGCTCCACCACCCGTGAGCTCGCCGCCGATGAGTACGAGCTGCTCGGCTTCGACTCCTCGAAGGCCTCCGACAAGGTGACCGTGACCGTGCAGTCTGTGGCCGATTCGACCAAGACCGCCACGTTCACCGTGAAGGTCGTTGCCGACGAGACGCCGACTCCGGATCCCGATCTGGCCACTGAGGAAGAGCTCAAGCAGCTCGAAGATGCCATTGCCAAGGCCGAAGCCGAGAATCTGAACCAGGACGATTACACCGCCGATTCGTGGAAGGCTTACGCCGATGCGCTGGCCCAAGCGAAGAAGGTGCTCGCCAAGGAGAACGCCATCTCCACCGAGGTCCAGGATGCGATTCGTCACCTGACCGAGGCCCGCAAGGCCCTCGTGAAGGTCTCCGCTGATGGCAAGAAGCCGGGTGCCGTCATCTCCGACACTGGTGCCGCCGTCTTCGGCGTGGCTGGTGCCGTGGTGGTCCTCGCCGCCGCCGGTATCGCCCTGACCATCTGGCGCAAGCGCCGTATCTGACCCCTCATTTGCAAAAAACTCTCACTGACGTTGAGTCGGTGAGAGAAATTTGCAACGAGTGGCCTGATTTTGCAAAAGACTCTCACTGAGCACTCCTCAGTGAGAGTCTTTTGCAAGTGGGCCCGAGTCCGCACCGCCCGCATCTTATATAATCACGATTATATTAATCGTGATACAATAAATCGTGGTGCGAATAGGAATTCGCCAACGTATGGCATAGAGGGGCGGGCAGTATGACATTCATCGGACGAGATAGCGATTTACGGCAACTGCAGGAATGTTTCACTGAGCGTAGGGCACAGCTTGTGTTCGTCTACGGCCGCAGGCGCGTGGGAAAAACAGAGACGCTTATTCAACTCGCAAAAGACAAGGAAACCTTATTCTTCGCGGCGCAGAATGCCACTAAAGATGAACAGCTGGCATCGTTCTCCCGTCTCATGTTCGAGGCGGGTGCCCCGGGCAAGGATTATCTGAGTCAATATCCTTCTTGGGAAAGGGCGTTAACCGAGTTAACCCGGCTGCCAGAGCCGAGCGATGGCGGCCGCAGGCTTGTGATATTCGATGAGTTTCCTTATCTGGTCAAATCTGATCCGTCATTGCCGTCAGTGCTACAGAATCTTTGGGACCACACGTTGCGTCATGCAAATCTGATGATTGTGATTTGCGGCAGTGCCATGAGCTTCATCGAAAAGGAGCTGTTGGGAGAAAAATCGCCGCTATATGGTCGTGCGACCGGCATCCTGAAGATGCTGCCGATGCCATATTGGGATGCAGCGCAATTCTTCCCCAACTATAGTAGCGAGGATAAGGCGCTGGCCTACGCAATACTGGGCGGTATCCCGCGTTACCTAGAGGAATTTGACCCAGATGAGACCATAGACGCAAATGTCAAGCGGCATATTCTGAGACGCATTGCTCCGCTATACAGCGAGGTTGAATTTTTGTTGCACGAAGAACTGCGGGAAACTGCGAAATATAACAGCGTGATACGGGCGATCGCGCTCGGCGCAACTTCGCTGAATGAGATCGCGACACACACGATGATGGCAAACGCAACAGTATCGTCGTATCTCGCCAATCTTATGGAACTGGGGATTGTGGAACGTGAGTTCCCAGTCACGGCGAAGCCTAAGGAGCGGGCGAAAGGTTCGCGTGGGCTGTATCAGCTGAACGACAATTTCTTCCGATTCTGGTATTCGTTTGTATTTCCGTATCGCTCGGAATTGGAGCGGGGCGATGTGGAAGGCGTATACGAGCGTCATATCAAGCCGGTATTACATGATTTTGCCGGCAAACCGTTCGAGGGTCTGTGCCGTGAATGGATGTGGCGTGAGAGTGCTGCTGGACGGTTGCCCTTCCGTGCGCGTGCGGTTGGCCGTTGGTGGGATCGTCAGGATGAGATAGACGTGATGGCCGTTGACAATGCGTCTGATGCTGCCATTGTGGGCGAGTGCAAATTCCGCAATGCGCCGGTGGACCGTTCCGTGCTGAATCTACTGCGAGACCGTGCTGCGCGAACCGGTATCGGCCAGCGAACATACCTGCTGTTTTCGCTCGGCGGTTTCGATCAATCACTGGTCGACGATGCTGCGGCGTCTCAATCCGACGTTCAGCTCGTCGGCATCGATGAGCTGTTTCATGAATAAATCCCATTTGCGAATAGCTCTCACTGAGTGCTCATCAGTGAGAGCTATTCGCAAATGGAGCCTTACTTCTTCGCCTGAGTGAGCTGGTAGGCCGCAAAGAGAATGGCGAGCCAGATCACGCCGGCGATAACGGCGACGCGGTAGCTGGCGGAGAAGCACATGAGCACCACGACCAGTGTCAGGAACGCCAATACCACCCACGGGGTTACTTTGGCGAACGGCAGCTTGAAGTGAATCGCGTCGAGCGCTTCCTTGCCGGACTTGCCGGCCAGCTCGGAATCCTCGGGAGCGCCGCCCGCGGCGACCACCTTACGGAACTTCATTTCGGTGAACATGATCATCGTCCAGTTGATGATGCCGGCGATGGTGGCAATCGACATCAGATAGTTGAACGCGAACTCAGGCCACACGAACACCACGACCACGGCGATGGCGGTGATCACGGCGGACGTCAGCACGCCGGCCACCGGCACGCCCTTAGCATTGAGCTTGCCCAGATACGCGGGCGCATTGCCTTGCTTGGCCAGCGAATACAGCATGCGGGAGTTGGCGTACAGGCCGGAGTTGTAGACGCTCATCACAGCGGTCAGGCACACGAAGTTGAGGATGCCGGCGGCCGCGTGGATGCCTACGGAATCGAAGATTTGCACGAACGGGCTGGGAACATCGTCTCCGCCGATGGTGTTCCACGGTATGACGGCCATGATTACGCCGAGCGCGCCAATGTAGAACACGAGAATTCGCCAGATGATGTCATTGGTGGCGCGGGGAATCGTACGACGAGGGTCCTCGGTTTCGCCGGCGGTGATGCCGATGAGCTCGGTGCCGCCGAAGCTGAACATCACCACGACAAGCGCCATCAACAGGCCGGTCCAGGTGCCGTCTTTGGTCTGCTCCATGAGACCGTTCGGGAAGAAGCCCCCTTCCAAGGTGAACCAGTTGGCAAAGCTCGCTTTGATGCCGGATGCGGTGGGCAGAGCGAAGATGATGACCGCCAGGCCGCCGACGATCATGGCAATCACGGCCACAATCTTGATGATGGCGAACCAGAACTCGAACTCGCCGAACTTGGAGACGCCCAGCAGATTGGCGGCGCAGATGACCACTAGGAATACGGCTGCCGACACCCAGGTCGGAATCGCCGGGAACCAGTAGTTTACGAATTTGCCCACCACGGACAGCTCAACCATCGAGACGAGGATGTAGTTGAACCAGTAGTTCCAACCGGAGATGAAGCCGGCGCGCTTGGACCAGTAGCGAGTGGCGTAGTAGCTGAACGCGCCCGCCTTCGGATTCTCGACGGACATTTCGCTCAGCGCGCGCACGATCATGAAGATCGCGAGGCCGCCGATCAGGTAGGCGAGCAGAATCGAGGGGCCGGCCAGCGCGATGGATTCGCTGGAACCATAGAACAGGCCGGTTCCGATAGCACCGCCCAGTGCAATCAGCTGGATATGACGGTTCTTCAATGACTTGCGCAACGTGGCCGGCACCGGCACATCGTCGGTTTCGCGCGGCTTCTTAGGCGCATCAGTAGTACTCATTGTGCTCTTCTCTCGAGTCTCTTTGATTTTTGGCATGACCGGCGGAAGGTCGCCATGCACAACGCTCGTCATTGTAAGGCGCGGCATGCCGTAATGCCAAAGGATGACGATGCCGGCCCATACCGGTATTCGCGTTTGATCGAAACAGCTAAAGTCGGCAGTGGCCCATCAAACCATCCCCGCCAATTCACTGCGAGGCGGGCATGCCCATGGTGAAAATGGTGTGGGCCACTGATTCCGGAGATGCTGCGAGGTCGGTGGCGAGCCAGTATTGCAGTAGGCCGATGCTGCCGGATACGGCGAAGCGCATGCGCATTTGGGCCTCGACCGGGTCGTTGGCGGCGGACTGCAGCTGCTCGGCGACCGTCTGCCGGCTGTAAATAAGTCCCAGTAGCTGCTGTTGGAAGCCGATATCTGCTTTCGGGCTCATCAATACCTGCAGATGCTTGCGATTGTCGGCGATGTATTGGCAGATACGTTCGATGACATGCTCGATGCCGGCTGAATCAGGCTGCGCGAGCAGTTGGTCGAGCGCGGCAGTAACCCAGGCCATGGTCTCGTCTTCGATATCGTGCAGTAGGTCTTCAATGCTTGCGTAATGCGCATAGAACGTGGAACGGTTCACATCCGCCCGCTCGCACAATGCCTTGATGGTGATGGACCCAAGCGGCTGGTTCTGCAGCAGCTCGACGAGCGCGTCTTGCATGGCGAGCCGCGTGTATCGGGTACGGCGACTTTCCGTCAATTCCTTGGCCATGGCCTTCTCCCAGTCCGACAACTCACAATCCAACTGTTGGTTGCAGAACCGACACAGTGTTGTTTTACTTGAGTATAGCAAGGGAACGCAGATGACATTGCAAATGGAGCAGGCCGTGGTGGGAACTGTTGGAGGTGCGTGATGGCGTATATCGAATTCGATCATGTGGTCAAGGAATACCCCTCCGGCAGCAGTGTGATTCGGGCGCTCGACGAGGCGAGCTTTACCGCCGACCAAGGTGAGTTAAGTGTTATCCTCGGCCAATCAGGCGCAGGCAAGACCACGGCGTTGAACATTCTGGGCGGCATGGATACCGCGACTTCAGGCCGCGTCATTGTGGGCGATCGCGACATCACCGGATTGCGTAAGCGCGATTTGGTGACCTACCGGCGCAACGACATCGGCTTTGTCTTCCAGTTCTACAATCTTGTGCCGAACCTGACCGCGCTGGAGAACGTGGAACTTGCCTCACAGATTTGCCCCGATCATTTCGACCCGGTGGAAACCCTGTACAAGGTCGGACTGGGGGAGCGCATGGGGAATTTCCCGGCACAACTGTCCGGCGGCGAACAACAGCGTGTATCCATCGCCCGCGCGATTGCCAAAAAGCCGAAGCTGCTGTTGTGCGACGAGCCGACCGGTGCGCTCGATTACGAGACCGGTAAGGAAGTGCTGCAGCTGCTGCAGGATATTTGCCAAACACAAGGCATGACCGTGATGATCATCACGCATAATTCCGCGCTTGCACCGATGGCTCATAAAGTGATTCGCTTCCGCTCCGGCAAGGTGACCAGCGAGGAGGTCAACGCAACGCCGCAGCCCATCGCCGATATCGAATGGTAGGTGATTGGCGATGCTTACTGCAAGACACTCTGTGAAACACCTCGTGAAACAAGCGAGGCGGTTCGTGAAACATCCTGTGAAACGCTCCATGAAACGGCCGAACCTCGACGATAACGGCGGTCGAGGAGCGGGCGTTTCTGCGGTATTCGTCAAAGACACGTTGCGTTGCTGGCTGCGCAGCTGGAAGAGGTTCGTCTCTATCGCCGTCATTACGCTGCTTGGCGTGGCTGTGCTGACCGGTATCTACGCCGGATGCCGCGATGCTTTTCTGGCGGCTGGTCGTTTTTACAATCAGCAGGGACTGCATGACCTGCAAGTGCTATCCACATACGGCCTGACCGATGATGATGCGGCGGCACTGCGCCGAATCGACGGTGTGCAAACCGTGCAGCCCGAACGTTCTCAGACGGTGACCACGTTGGTGGACGGCACCAAGAAAACCGTGACCATGCAGGAAATCGGTACCGAAGGGCTTGATCAGCCGTACATACGGCAGGGCAAACTGCCGAACAAGGCCGGCGAAGTGGCGGTTACGCAGCAATTCCTGAACGATAGCGGACTCAAGATTGGCGGCACCATTACTGTGACGCCACAAGACACCTCTTCATCCGTCATATCGGTGGCTGCCACGGAGACCGACGATTCCAGAAATGCCGATTCCGATAACGCCGATACAGTAGGTGCCGCCGCCGATGCCTCGGCATCCGATGCGAAGTCCGACGCCAATACGGACGCCGACGCCGAGCAATCCCCGCAGTTCCCCACGAAACTCACCATCACCGGCGTCGTGCTCGACCCGCGCGACCTCAACAATCCAGACGGCTATTCGGGCATGACCTCCTTCCGGTCCACTTCATCCGAGGACTATACGTTCTTTGCACCCAGCGACGGCGTGACCGGCGATATATACACTGCGATATCGATTGCCGTCACCGGTGCGTCCGACTCCGACACGTTCTCCGATGCCTATGATGAAGCCGTCAAAACCGTGGCCGACCGTATCGGACATCAGATACAGACCACGCGCCAGAAAGCCCGTCGCCAACAGATCGTCTCCAGCGCGCAGCGCAAACTGGACGATGCTAAAGACGAGGCCAACGAGCAGCTGGACGAAGCCCAGAAGCAGATCGACGACAACCGGGCCGAGCTGGAAGCCAACGAAACGACATTGCAAGACAGCCGTACCGAATTGGAGAACAACAAAGCAACCATTACCGATGGCGAACGGCAGCTCGCCGATGGGCGTGCACAGATTGCCTCGGCCCGTCAACAGATCGCGCAAGGCCGCCAGCAGATAGCCGAAGCGCGCACCCAGCTCGAATCGGGCAAAGCGCAGCTCGCCTCGGCTCGCAGACAGCTTGATGCGGTGCAAACGGAACTGACCGCCAATCGCACGAAAATCGAACAGGGCATTACCCAAATCGACCAAGGCGTGGCGCAAATTGATCAGATGCTGTCCATGATCCAACAGGCCAACAATCTACTGGAGCAACTCGACCCGAACATCGACTTTAATTCACCCACATGGCAGGCCATCAAGCAACTGCTCGCGCGCCTTGGCATTACCGTGCCTGAAGTGCCGTCAATCAGCGATCTGCGGCAACAGCTGACCGCCAAGCAAACGGAACTGCAAACGCAGCGAGACAGTCTGGCCCAGCAGAAAGCCGATTTGCAGCGCACATTAAACGAAACCATTGCCCCCGCACAATCCACCTTGGACCAGCAGAACGCGCAACTGACCGCCAAGGAACAGGAAGCGGCTGCAGGAGAGGCACAGCTCAATACCAAATCCGCGGAACTCGAAGCGAATGCCGCAACCCTCGAAACCCAGTCGGCGCAACTTGAAGCGCAGGCCGCCCAACTGGCCAGCGGCAAGCGGCAGCTTGAAGAAGGCGAGCGGCAGCTGAAAGAAGGCGAACAACAGCTCGCGGACGGCAAGGCGAAACTGGATGATGCGCAGTCTGCACTCGATGCGATGCGAAGCGAAGCGGAAAGCGAATTCGCCAAGCAGCAACGGCGCATCGACGATGTGGCCAACGCACGTTGGTATGTGCAGACGCGCGCTTCGATCGACGGATTCAGCTCGCTCAAATCAGATGTCAGTTCCATCGAATCCATCGGCCGCGCATTCCCGATTGTGTTCCTGCTGGTCGCCGTGCTCATGAGCCTGACCACCATGACCCGCATGGTCGAGGAAGATCGCGGACTTATCGGCACCTACCTTGGACTCGGCTATGGCGGACTCGCCGTGTCCAGCCGGTATCTGCTGTTCGCGTTGCTCGCCTGCTTGGTCGGCGGCGGCATCGGTCTGCTGGTCGGATTCCTCGGCATCCCGGCATTCCTGATGGTGGTGATTGAGGGACTGTATATATTGCCCGGTGTGCGACTTGAATACGACTGGCTGTACGGCTCGGCCGGCATCGTGCTGTTCGTGGTCGGTGTGGGCGTGGTCACCGCGCTCGTCTGCCGCGAGGAGATACGGCACACGCCCGCCGCGCTGATGCGCCCGAAGGCGCCGAAGGCGGGCGCTCGCATATTGTTGGAGCGGATTCGCCCGGTATGGAGCCGGCTGAACTTCCTCGGCAAAGTCACTGCGCGCAATATCTTCCGATTCAAGTCGCGTTTGATTATGACCGTGGGCGGCGTGGCTGGTTGCACAGCGCTGATTATCTGCGGATTTGCGATTAACGACACCGTCGACACGACTGGCGTCAAGCAATATGAGCAGATCTACCAGTATGACTTGATGGTGGTGGCCAATGACGATGACGCCGCCGCGATGCGCAAGCAGGTGGCACAAGATGGCCGGGCCACCGAAACGCTGAATCTGCGCGTGGATAGCGGCGAGATGAGCAATGCGGCGCAGGAAAGCGAAACCGTGCAGCTGATGACGGTGCCCAACAATTCGTTGAACAAACTGAACGACATGGTCACGCTGGAAGAGGCCGGTGACGATGGGTGGTTCGAGCTGCCCAATATCTTCGGCAAAGCGGGTGGCGGCACTGTAGCGCTGGACGATAGTGGCGTGATTGTATCGCAGTCCGCCGCCAACTCGCTGAATATTCATGCCGGCGACACCGTCACGCTGGGCAATGGCGGTAGCAGCCGGGCCAAGGTGCAGGTCACGGCCGTGACGCGCAATCTTATCGGCTCTGATGTGTACATCAGTGAGCGACTGTACGACCAGAAGTTTGCGGCCGACGGTGTGACGTCTTCGGCTTCGGGAGATGGCACTGCCTCGACCTTGACGTGGAACGCGATGCTCGCCAAGCTGAAAGGTTCCGAGACCGAACAGGCCGAATATGCGGATCGGTTGGGCGAGGAATCGTCGGTGCTCAAGGCCGTGAGCTGTGCGCATCTGGCCGCCACGTTTAAGTTCGATTTGATGGGTGCCGTGGTGGCGCTGATTGTGGGGCTCGCCGGCGGCCTGGCGCTGGTGGTGCTGTTTACGTTGGCCAATACGAACGTGTCCGAACGCATCCGCGAGATGGCCACACTGAAGGTGCTGGGCTTCTATGACCGCGAGGTGCACAACTACGTGAACCGCGAGATGATGATATTGACCGGTATGGGTGTGGTGGTTGGTCTGCCGCTTGGCAGGTGGATAGGCGGATTACTGACTGCTGCGTTGAATATGCCGTCGCTGTATTTCGAAGTGGAAGTGCACTGGTACAGCTATGCGATTGCCGTGGTGGCGACGCTGGCGTTCGCGCTGCTGGTGCAGCTGTTCACCAACCCAGTGCTCGATCGCGTAGACCCGGTCAGCTCGCTCAAGTCCGTGGAATAGAGGTAGAAGTTCAATTTGGTGTTGATGAATTGAACTTTTTGGCGGAATATTTACAGTATCATCGCATGTATTCTTGAGCTGAGCGGTTTTCGTGACATATTTCGGTGATACAGTTTGAACTTGTTTTGAACGAGTATCGCGTCTGGTGCGTAACAATCGGGCGGCAGAGAAGAGAAATGAAATCAGTATGGCCGATACGAATGTGAATGGTGGTACACAGCAGGCTACGGGCAAACTCAAGTCTGTCGAAAGCCTGGACCAGACCAACGAGATGGAGCGTGGCCTGAGCAATCGCCACGTACAGTTCATCGCCATTGGCGGCACCATCGGCACCGGCCTGTTCCTGGGCTCGGGCAAGTCAATCTCGCTAACCGGCCCCTCGATCATCTTCGTGTACATTCTGGTCGGTGTCATCATGTTCTTCCTGATGCGCGCCATCGGCGAAATGATGTACCGTGACCCCAGCCAGCACACCTTCATCAATTTCATCACCCGTTACCTTGGCAACGGGTGGGGCATTTCGCCGGCTGGACGTATTGGGCCGCGCTCGTGCTGCTGGGCATGACCGAGATCACGGCCGTCTCCACGTACTTCATCACCTTCTTCGACACGTTCGGCATCGACCTGACCCATTGGAAATGGCTGATCGAGCTGTGTTTCCTGGTGTCGCTGGTCTCCATCAACCTGATTGCCGTCAAGGTGTTCGGCGAGGTGGAATTCTGGTTCTCGATGATCAAGATCACGCTGATTTGCGCGATGATCGCCACCGCCGTGGTCATGATCGTGATCGGCTACCATTACCCAGCCGTGCAGATTCACGGCGTGGACCACGTGAGCCCGGCCGGCCACGCCGGATTCGACAACCTGTTCGCCAACTTCTCGTTCGCGCCGAACGGTTGGATGGCCTTCCTCATGAGCTTCCAGATGGTGTTCTTCGCCTACGAGATGATTGAATTCGTGGGCGTCACCGTCTCCGAGACCAAGAATCCGCGCAAGGTGCTGCCCAAGGCCATCAACGAGATTATCGTGCGCGTGCTCATCTTCTATGTGGGCGCACTGGTGGCCATCATGTGCATTGTGCCGTGGACCTCGTTCAAGCCGAACAAGGACGGCTCCTTCGCATCCCCGTTCATTATGGTGTTCCAGTACGCCGGGCTGAATTGGGCGTCCGCGCTGGTGTTCTTCGTGGTGATCACCGCCGCATCTTCCGCGCTGAACTCGCTGCTGTACTCGGCTGGCCGCCACCTGTACCAGCTGTCCGAGGTGTCGCCGAACCCGATGCTGAACAAGCTCGGCAAGGTGTCCGATCGCAAGGTGCCGGCCCGCGCCATCCTGGTGTCCGCGGCGCTGATACTGCTGTCGCCGATCGTCAACGCCATCCCCGGTGTGTCCGGAGCGTTCGTGCTGTTCTCGTCCGCCAGCTCCGCGGTGTTCCTGTTCATCTACATCCTGACGCTGCTGGCGCATCGCAGGTACCGCCGTTCCGCTGATTTCATTCCGGACGGGTTCGTCATGCCCGCGTGGAAGGTGCTCAATACGGTGGCAATCGTGTTCTTCGTGTTCATCTACCTGACGTTGTTCCTTGCGGACGATACGCGCAATTCCGCGATTGCCGGCCTGGTGTGGCTTGTGGGCTTCGGTGGATTCTCGATGCTGCGCGAACGCTACCGTAGCCGCGATTTGAAGGCCGCACTGGAACACAAGGAGTGATTGGACGGGCTGATTGGCTGGCGGCTATTAGTTGGGTGGCTGTTGGCTGTTGGCGGCTGACTGGCTAGCGGCCGATAGCCAATGACTGGGCTGATCGTCAGCCAATCGGCTGCCTATAGGTCTCATTGATACATTCGGTCATCCGATTAGTGCATTTGCGCGGACAATTAGTGCATTCGATCATCGGATTAGTACATCAGTGTGCAATTATTAGTACAATTAGCCGCCTAATTAGTACATTAGGACATAAAACAATGTCCTAACGTACTAATTAGATGCTAAAATACGATAAGTGCCATGTCCTAATGTATGAATTATCGCTATGAAGGGCGGAATGCGATGACGCAGGATGAACTTATGCAAGTGCTGCAGGCCGGTGAATCATCTATGGTCGAGTTCAAGCGCTGCAGCGAATTGCCTCATACGGATACTTTTGAGACTGTATGCTCATTCGCCAATCGTTCTGGTGGCAGCATTTATCTTGGCGTTGACGATGACGGTCAAGTGCTCGGCGTCGATTCTAAGCGCGTTAGTGAGATAGAGCGCAACGTTGTCAACGTAGTGTCTAATCGTAAGATGTTCGAACCGGCTCCAATGGTGGAAACGGAACATATCGAGTACGACGAACGGATTATTGTTCGTATTTGGGTAGCTCCGAGTTCTTCGGTTGTGCGGTTCAAGGGCGCAGTGTTTGATCGCATTGCTGATGTGGATACACACATCGAAAGCGATATCCAGATTAGTCAAATGTATATTCGCAAGCAGAACTACTATTCCGAACGGCGAATTTTCCGTTACGTGACTCCGTTTGATTTGCGTCCTGAGCTGATTGCGCGAATGCGGCAGCTGGCGGTCGCTCAGCGAGCTGGGCACCCTTGGGGAACTATGTCTGACGAAGAACTGTTCCGCAGCGCCAAGCTATACGATCGTGATTACACGACCGGCGAAGAGGGCTTTAATCTTGCTGCAGTGCTGCTCTTGGGCAAGGATGAAGTCATTTCCTCGGTTTGCCCAGCGTATATTACTGATGCCGTGGTTCGGCGAGACAATATTGACCGATACGATGACCGACTTATGGTGCGGACCAACTTGTTCGATTCGTACGAGCAACTCCGTGAATTTACTGAGCGGAATCTGCCTGACCGCTTTGTGTTAAAGGGCGATAAGCGAGTGAGCCCGCGTACGATGATCGCCCGTGAATTGGTGGCAAACAGCCTCATGCATCGGGAGTATTCCAGTCCGGTGGTGGCGCGTGTCACCATTGATAATGAATCCATCCGGACGGTTAATGCTTCGCGCTCATTCTTTGAAGGTCGAATGAAGCTGGGCGAGTTCACGCCAATGCCAAAGAATCCGATTATCGCTAATGTGTTTGTGCAGACCGGCATAGCCGAGCAGCTGGGTAGCGGACTGCGGAATCTGATAAGAGCGTCCCGGCAATATACTGAGCGAGAGCCTGAGTTCCGCGATGGTGACATATTCGAGGCGACGATTCCTATTGTTCCTGCGCTGAAGACCGTGGATGGTTCTGGTTTTGCTAGCGTGAGATCTGCAGTTGAGAAAGATGCCGAAGAGGGTGCGAGGCTCATTGGCGGGGAACGTGTGGATGGTAAGAAAGCAGATGCAACCGCATCGGGTGAAATTGATTCGCGGGCAGCGATGCTGTCGGCGATGAATCGACGCTTGACAGAGGTTGACTATGTGACTGTACCTGAACTCGCCAAGATAACAGAGCTCGATAACAGAACAGTCCGCAAATTCCTAAACGGTTTAGTTGCGCAAGGAAAGCTGATTGCTGAAGGCAACACGCGTGGTCGGCGTTATCGGAAGGGATAGCGGGCGCGATATCTCGATGCAGTGGGATTCACTTAAGGGCTACGGCAAATATGATTCGTAGCGATTGGGCCAGCGCAATTCGAATGGCTCATGACTTTGTGCGTCGTTTGTGGTCTCTGAAGTTGTTTGCTGGGTGACGGTTTTGTGATAAAATCGCTCATATCAAAATGTTTGCGTAAACATTTTGGCTGCGCCGAAAGAAGGAGTCGACGTAGGTCATGTATCAGGCAAAGAGGCCGGCTCAGTGAAGCAAAGGCCGATTTTTCCGGTATAAGGCGGACAGCAGGAACACTAAGGAGACCAATGAAGGTACTGAGCAAATCGCTTGCTGCAATGGTTGCGGCGGCAACACTAGTGGGAGGAGGGGCGTTTGCGGTTGCCGGCACTGCGTATGCGGCTGATAACGATGCCATTACCGTGACCCCGAACCCGTGGTATGCCAACAGTTTCGATGGCTGGGGCACCTCACTGGCTTGGTTCGCCAACGCCACCGGCAGCCTCGGCGAGGAATCGGCCATCACCACCAATCTCGGCGATGACGCTTCCAAGGCTAAGGCTGTGGAATACGGCAAACAGCTGCGCGAACAGTTCTACCAGTCCATCTTCGGTGATGAAGGACTGGACCTGAACATGGCCCGCTACAACGTGGGCGGCGGCAATGCCTCCGATGTTGCCTACGGCTACCCATTCATGCGCCAAGGCGCTGCCGTGCCTGGCACGTGGAAAGATGACGCCACCGGCTCCGGCACGTATGGCAATGGCGTAACCACCAAGCAGGCCGACAAAGACAAGCTGGCTGCGGCATTCGACCCGACTGACGACAACCAGTATGACTTCTCCAAGTCCGCCGCCCAAGACTGGTGGATTGAGCGCGGTGCCACCGGCGATAACCCCGACATCACCGATGTAGAGGCCTTCGCCAACTCCGCTCCGTGGTTCCTGACCAACAGCGGTTACGCCACTGGTGGATACAACTCTGGTAGCAATAATCTTGCAAACCCTGAGAAATTCGCTCAGTACATGGCCAAGAACGTCGAGCACCTCGAAAGCCTTGGCGCAAACGTTGACACGGTCGAGCCGTTCAACGAGTCCGAGACCAGTTACTGGGGCACTCCGGGCGACATGGCTTCGAAGTACACCGATGAGAGCGATGACAACACCAAGCTCATTAACAACTACTGGGATAAGTACTACTCCGACAAAGATAGGTCCGTCACCCCATACTCCAACGCGCTGAAGAAGCCGCAGGAGGGTATGCATGTCAGCAACGCCCAGCAGCAGCAGACGATTACCGCACTCGCTGAGGCGCTCAAGGACAATGATGACACCATCATCGCAGCCACCGATGCCACGAACTCCGCCGACTTCGTCAAGTCGTACAACCAGTACCCGCAGGCGATCAAGGACCTTATCGGCCAGTACAACGTTCACGCCTACTCCGACAGCAACCAGATGCAGTCGCGCGATATCGCTCAGGCAGACGGCAAGAAGCTGTCGATGAGCGAGGTGGACGGCTCCTGGCAGTCTGGCTCCTACAACCCGTACGGTTTCGACAACGCGCTGGGCATGATGAGCAAGATCAGCTCCAACGTCACCCGCCTGCAGTCCAAGGACTTCACCTTCTGGCAGGTGGTCGAGGACCTCTACAACATGCAGATGGGCTCGAATGTGAATCCGGCCGGTGAGAACACCAACTGGGGCACCGTGCTCATCGACTTCGACTGCACCGTGGCTGGCATGGACGGCAAGCTCTACTCCGAGCGCCGCGTGAACAACAACGGCGGTACCACCGATGGACTTGAACCGTGCACGGTTATTGCAAACGCCAAGTACAACGGCGTCAAGGCCATCACCCACTTCATCCACGCGGGCGACAAGGTCATCGCCAACAACGATGAAGACAACAACATGACCGCCACCTCCGACGATGGCAAGACACAGACCGTCATCCACCGCAACTCCGGCACCTCTGACCAGACCTTCGTCATCGACCTGTCGAAGTACGGCGAGATTGCCGACAACGCTTACGGTGAGCTCTACCTGACCACCGAAACCTCTGCCGAAGACAAGAACGCGGGTGTCGATTCCGCCACTCCGGAAGTCTTCGCCAAGACCAGCAACGTCAAGCAAGCTGAAGGCTCTGTGATGATTGACAAGGCTGCCAAGACCGCTACGGTCACTGTGCCCGCCCGTTCTATCGCCTCCATCCAGCTCACTGGCGTGACCGGCTACGCTAAGGATGCTGCCGTCGAGACCGGCGACACTTACCAGCTCGTTGGTAAGCAGTCCGGCAAGGCCGTGGCTGATACCACTTCTGGTGATTCCGCGCTGTCCCTGGCCAACGTCGCTTCCGATGCCGAGAACGCCAAGAAGCAGACTTGGACCTTTACCCAGATCGAGCAGCCCGCCGACTCCGAGCGCCCTGATCTCAAGGCTTATGTGATTACTAACGCCGAAGGCAAGGTGCTGGTGTCCAAGGATGGCACGAACGCGCTTTCCAACGAAACGGTTGAGGCCGCTAAGTCCGACCCGGCTGCCAAGTGGATTCTCAACACTTCCGATGGTTCGACCTACCAGCTGCTCAATGCCGCGACTAAGACGAACCTCGATGTGGATAACTCTGGTACCACAGTCGGCACGAAGGTTGGCTTGTGGCAGTCACCGAGCGGCACTTCGCCGTCCGCCAACCAGACATGGACTCTACGCAATGTAACGCCGACCAGCCAGAAGACCGTGAACGTGCAGACCGCCGTTAACGAGAAGGCCGCGCTGCCGACCGAAGTCACGCTCTACTACACCTGGGGCGAAGGCAAGGCCACGGTTGCCAACTGGGATACTTCCAAGGTCGATGTGGCCAAGGAAGGCACCTACGAAGCCACCGCTACCGCCACCGATGTGTACGGCAACGAGTTCAATGTCGCCGCTACGGTCTACGTTGGCGCGCTCACCGTTTCCGATCCGGTATCGGCTACAGTGCTGGCCGGCACCAGTGCGAGCGAGGCGAAGGCCGCGCTTGAGGCTGCGCCGGTGTATCTGCACGTCAAGGCATCGCCTGCATTCGAGGGCGATGCGGCTAAGGTTACGTGGAACTTCGATGGGCTTGATACCAAGCTCGCCGATGCCAAGGCTGGCGACAACATTGCCGTGACCGGTACGTACCAGCTGGACGACGCGACCACGATTGCGCTGAAGGGCACGATCTATGTCACCGCCGCCACGCCTGAGAATGTGGCCGACACTGCTTCCAGCCTGACCGTGACCAACCAGCAGACGGAATACAGCAAGGGCGATCAGTGGAAGAAGCTCACCGATGGTGACACGTCAGCTGAAGCCTGGGTGACGTGGAACTCTGCTGGTGACTATTCCGCCAGCCCGACCGCCACGATTGACTTCGGCTCTGAGTGTGAGCTTAGCAGCGTGACCATTACGTATGGTGACAAGGCTCCGGCTTCCGCCAAGGCCGAGTACACCACTGATGGCGAGACGTGGATGCAATTCGGTAGCGATGTTAAGCCTGCCGCAGGCCAGACGGTGACGTTCAAGGCCGATAAGGGCACAGTGAATGCCACGAAGGTGCGCATTGTGAACACCGTGAACAACGACTACATGAACGCCACCGAAATTCAGGCATTCGTGACGCCGGTTCAGGGTGCTGCGAAGAACATCGCCGCGGCCTCTGGCACGAACTTCTCGGTGAACTTCCAGGAGGGTGCCTCCGCTTCCAAGGCCATCGATGGTGACACTACGTCAAAGGGTTGGTCCACTTGGGCTTCCACCGCCTCGACGGTGGACCCGGTCGCCACGTTCACCTTCGACGAAGCTCAGACCATCACCGAAGTGAAGACCTTCTTCTACTACGATGGTCGTGCGTCTTGGCCGAAGAGCCAGACGCTGGAATACCAGGATGAGGCTGGCGAATGGCATGGAGTCGGTACCAAGGATGGCTGGAAGATACAGGCCGGCGATGCCGGCTCTGGCTCCGACGGCATCACCGCCGCCGACACCCCGACCGTTGACTTCGTGCTCGGCACCCCGGTAAAGGCCAAGGCCATCCGCCTGACTAACACATTGCAGGACACCAAGGTGTACATCAACGTGGCTGAGATCCAGGTGTTCGCACAAGACAGCACGGTACTCACCCCGCAGCCAGCATCCGATGCCACGCTGGGCGACCTGCGTCTTGACGGCGAAACCGTTGAAGGCTTCGACCCGGCCAAGACCGACTACACGGTTGATCTGCCGGTCGACGCCGAGGCAAACCCAGTGCTGCAGGCCTTCGCCACCGACAATGCCGCCGCCGTCAAGGTGACTGGCGACGCGGTTGAGAACGGCAAGCTTGGCGGCAAGGCCGCCATTACGGTGACCTCAGCCGACGAGTCTGAGACGAAGACCTACACGGTGACCTTCAACGCCTTCACTTTGGCTTCGCTCAAGGTGATCGGACCCACGAAGACCGAGTACGCCATCGGCGACAAGCTCGATACCGCCGGTCTGAAGGTGACTGCCGTCTACCAGAGTGGCGACAAGACCAAGGAAGTGCCGGTCGCTCTTGACGACCCGCAGCTTGCGATTGGCTCGTTCGACTCCACCACCGCAGGCAAGAAGGCGATTACCGTCTCCTACCGTGGTGTGACCGCGACCTTCAACGTCACGGTCAAGGCCAACGCAGTCGCCCCTGGCCCTGAAGAACAGAAGCCCGGCAGCACCAACAAGCCCGGTGCCACCGGCAACGGCAACAAGAACACGGTGGCCAACACCGGTTCCAATGTTGCCGCCATCGCTGGCGCTGTCGCTCTGCTGGCCGCTGCCGCGGGTGCATTGTTCATGCTGCGCAAGCGTGCATAGCACCCTCGCACAGTAATGGTGGAAGGAACAAGCCGGCAATATTGACTATTGCCGGCCGGTTCCTCCGCTCTTTGAGCATAATTGGTCCGACAAGTTGAATACTGAGTTTTCAGTATCGGTATATTGATTTGTCGGCCCTTTTCTGACTTCGCGGATAGCGACATAACTGTTTGTTCAAAAAACCGTTATCATCAATCAAGGAACCAAATCAATGAAGATAAACAATAAGGGCAAGGGCGCTCTTATCGCGGCAATTACCGCCGCGGCAACGCTATTGTCATGCGGGCTGGCCGCTGCAAGTGCCAGTGCGGCAGGTGTGGATTACCTGCCTACCATCGGCCAAGTGCCGACATACACCAAGTTCCAGCCCACAGCCGATCCGGGCAAGAACGCTAGCGATTACTTCCAGCCATATTGGTATGCCAAGAACGCCAATGATAATGGCGGCACACACATCCAAGCGCACGGTGGCCAAGTGGTCAAGGTTGGCGACGCCTACTACTGGTATGGCGAAGACCGTTCTAACGGTTACGACAACAGCCCCGGTGTTCATGCTTATATGTCGACAGATCTATACAACTGGACCGATCTTGGTGTGGCGCTGCGTGCGGTGACCAGCAAATCTCAGTTGACGGATAAGAGCAATGCCGATTACGCCTACTTCGACAAGGCCTACAACCTGACCAAGTCCGACGGCAGTGTGGACGCTGCCAAGGCCGACGCAATCTTCCCGTACCTCAACACCAACCCCGATCAGGATGGTGATGGCGCGGTTGATTCCGTACAGGGCATTTTCGAGCGTCCGAAGATCATCTACAACAAGAAGAACAAGCAATACGTGCTGTGGTGGCATTCCGATGGAAGCACCACGCCGGGCGGTTCCAACTATGCACGTGCACTTGCGGGCGTGGCTGTTTCCGACAATCCGGCGGGCCCGTTCACTATGGTGGGTGCCTATCGTTTGCCTAACCAGAACAATTGGAAAGAAGCCGCAGGTAACCCCAGCTGGGGTGAGAACGGTGACAGCCGCGATATGACTGTGTTCGTGGACCCGAAGGACGACAGTGCCTATGTGCTGTATTCTTCCGAAGCCAATGCCACGCTGTACATCGCCAAGCTCAACGATGATTACACCAATGTAGTCAAGACCACGAATGTGGACCAGTCCGAGGGACAAAAGCAGTACTCTGCTGACGGGCAGTACCCATACATTCTTGCAGACGCTACTACGGATGCCCCGGTGCGTGGCGAAGATTTCCAAATCGTCAAACAAAATGGTTCGCTGGAAGCTCCTGCCGTATTCCAATATGACGGGCGTTACAACATCATCGCATCTGGTGCAACCGGCTGGGACCCGAACAAGCAGACCTACTACACCGCCGACTCCATGCTGGGAAGCTGGACCCGTGGCGTGGAAAAGGACGATGCCAACGAGAACACGTGGTACAACAACATGCCGGAAGGCGCGGATGGTCTGTTGTCCGTGGGCGATACCCGCGGCACCACATTCGGTTCGCAGTCGGCTAGTGTGCTCGCAGTAGACCAGGAGAAAGGTCACTTCATCTACCTTGGTGACCGTTGGGATTCCGGTAAAGCCGATTCCACCTATGTTTGGCTGCCGCTGACCATCGGTGAGAACGGCACCATCGAAATGCATAATCCTGCTCAAGAAGGCGAGCCCGACGGCTGGGATCTGAACTATTGGGACAACCATGGTAGCGCCAAGGGCAAGCTGGTCAACTGGACTGTGGAAACCGGCGATGATCTCCCGAAGACCGTGAACACGGGCGGAACCGTTACTCTGCCGGACACCGTCAACGTCAAGGAAGGCGACGATACCATTGCTACCAAGGTGACATGGAATGTGGAAGGCGGTACGGCAGTCAGCAAGTCGACCAAGGCTGCCGGCAGCACCTACGCATTCAATGTGCCGGGAACCTACACCATTACAGGCACTCTTGCCGAGAGCAGCAACTTCAACCCGGGCCGCACATTCCGCAGAACCATCGACGTTTCCTGCTCCAACCCGATTTCCGGAAGTTGGAAGGAAGCCCATTGGAAGGGCGGCAGCGCGTGCCAGGTCGCCGCATCCGGCGGTACCTATGACTTCACCGTTACGGACAACGCCAATCGTGGTGTCTGGACGGATCGCAACGAGGGCAGCGCGGTGTACCAGCCTGATGCTCTGGACGTGAACGAAACGTTGGAAACCACGGTCAAGCCGCTCGACTTGGGCGGTAATGGCGATCCGCGTGCCGGCCTGGTGGTTCGTAACGGTCTTGCTGACGCTAACGGCGGCAAGGGATATGCCACGTTACTTGCCAGCCCAAGCGGCATTTACATGCAGTACGATTCCAATGCCGATGGCTACATCGATAAGGAAACATCGCATGTTGGTGCCGGCTTCGGCGACCAAGTGCAACTCAAGCTGGAGCGCGCCGCAACCGATACCCTGAAAGGCTACTGGCGTGCTTCCGCGAACGATGAATGGCAGGATGTCGCTACGGTAACGCTGACCGGTGCGGACGCAACCGGGCTCGATGCCGGTGTCTTCGCCACGTCGAACAGCAATGCCGGCGCATTCACCGTGGCCTTCAACGGCACTGCGTTCGGTTCGCAGACTGCTGCTGTGGAGTCCATCGCGGCCAAGGGCCCTGAAGCCACTATCGCCAAGGGGCAGATGCTCGCGCTTCGGGACGTGACGGTTACCGCCACGCTCACCAATGGCAAAACGCGTGTGCTGGAGCCAAGCGAATACACGCTGGAAGGCTTCGACACCACCAAATTGGGCGAGCAAACCGTGACGGTACGCCTTGTCACTGATTCTTCAGTAACCGCCACGTTCACCGTGACTGTGGAAAGCAACCTTGCCCGGTTGTTCTGCTCGTCCGCTGCGGCCTCGAAGTATGAGCCGGCCAGTAGCTGGGCCTCCGCTTCTACGGCCGACCTGACTTGCGACAACAACCTGGGCACCAACTGGTCGAACTGGGGCACCGGCGACACCTCGCCGTGGCTCAGCTACACCTTCGATAAGGCATATCAGCTGGGCAAGCTCAGCGTTGCGGTGGATAAGGCCAAGGGCGAGGCCGCTCCGAAGAGCTTCACTGTATCGTACCTAGCTGAAGACAGCGCCACGTGGACTGATGCCACGCTGCCGGCAGTCACTGTGAATGGTGCTGCTGGAGCCGTGACGGAAGCCGATGTGAGCGCTCTGCCCGCCACCAAGGGCATTCGCCTCAACTTCACCTACGCCGATGGCAATGACTATGCCAAGATCGCTGAAGTACGCATCGCCGAAGGTGAAGCAACGCCAAAGCCGCAGCCGTCTAGTAACGCCAATCTTGCTGATCTGACTGTGGATGGCAAGACGGTTGACGGATTCTCCGCGGATACCACCGAATATGCCGGTGCGCTGGCCGGAGACGCTGCTTCCTACCCGACGGTGGAGGCGACTGCTGCTGACGCAAAGGCTACGGTGCAAGTGGAGCAGGCTTCGACCGAGAACAACGGCGTGGCCACGGTGACTGTAACTGCTGAGGATGGCACGGCGAAAACCTACACAGTGACATTCGGCGAACTGCCTCAGTTGGCCGAGCTTGCTGTGGAAGTGACCAAGGATTCCTATCAGGTAGGCGATAAGTTCAACGCTGCCGATGTGAAGGTATCCGCCATTTACAAAGTCGGCGATACCGAAACGCTGCGCAAGCTGATTGATCCAACTGATGGTGATCTGAAGTTCACTGGCTTTGATTCTGCCACCGCAGGCACGAAGACCATCACCGTCTCTTATCGTGGCGTGAACGCGACGTTCGAAGTCACGGTCACAGCCACGGAGGTCACTCCCGGCCCTGGAGAGCAGAAGCCCGGCGATACCAACAATCCTGGCAACACTGCTAAGCCCGGTAGCACTGCCACGAATAAGCCGGCTGCTAATGGCGCTGCGCCCCTTTCGAATACGGGTGCTGCCGTGGCTGCCATTGCGGTCGTGGTTGTGGTGCTGACAGCTGCGGCTGGTGCCTTGCTCGTCATCCGCAAACGCCGCGCATAACCATGGCAACTGCTGAGTAGCGTGGATTGCGTTGCTATTGAGCAATCTGCGATTCACGCCACTCAGCGAGTGCACCCGAGTGCGCCCGAGCTTGCGCAATGCAGGCGCAATACAGTGCAAACAGTACAAAGCAACAATAATGGCCGGTCTGAGCCAGCTGCTCCATGCGAGGGCAGCTGGCTCAGACCGGCCATTGTGTCTGCAAGTACATGCAATTAGAGCATGAACATGTGGAAGCCGTTGAGCGTTACTGGTTGTTTTGCTTTGTTGTTGCGCTCAGCAGTGCGACGGACGTCCGCCCGCAGTGTAGTGCAGCGCTCCGTGAACCAGCGCCGATGTGAAATGCATGTTGCACATGCCCGCTTCTTCTGCTTCGTGCGTGCAGCCGGCGATGCTGCATAGGTTCATACCCCGAATCATGGTCATACCCCCTCTTTGGGATGGCATCCGTGCCGCCATCTGCCTTCAGAGCATAGCGGACAATTGTTGCATTGCCTAGGCGGTACAACGCTTTCTGTGGCCTGTATCACATCCTTGCCGGCGTTCTGCGGCGTGGTTGGGCGTGTACATGTGCACTTGTGCGGTTTTGTTGTGTGTGATTTGGGTATACGGATAGAGTTTCTTCTCTGCAGTGGCAAGGGCCTCTCGGCCGGCGAGCCGGCTGATTTCTCCCATGCGTTGCTCAATGATTTCCGTTTTGCGAGTCTGAACGGCAAAATAGCTCTGGAGAAGTGCCACTTCTTCTTTCTTTGGATCACCGTTTTGAGCAATGAGATAGCAGGCGTATCGGGTGAGCTTGACGTCCGCGATGGAGCGGGTGGCACCGCTGCCGAGAGTCACGTCTCGCGTAGTGTCACGGAAATGGGATTCAACGGATACGCCGGAATTGTCGCAAGCTTGCTTGGCTCGTGTAATAGCTTTGCTGAAGTTTTCCCATCTGTCGTACCCCATATAGGTCATTAGCTCGCGTGCATACCAATACTCAACTTTGGAGTCCTCGGTGGTGTGTGCGATAGTGCTGAGTTCGCTGGTTTTGCGTGTGATTTCGTCGCGGTTCATGGGTGTGTCCTTATGTTTTTCATGACCATTTTCGTGACTCCACGAAAATGGTCAAAGCCAATAATTGCAATGGTTTTGAGGTATGGGCGCGCTCCGCCCAACTGGTCTGTCTTCGTCCGCCTTTTCGACCAGATACCTCATGGAGCACAATGCCAACGTCGCTACCGTTGGCCCAGCAAATATTCTTAGACGACGCCCCGAAGTGAATATCTATGCGGCTTTCAGAATATCAAAGAGCGTGGAGTGTGTGCATTATGCGTTCCAAAAATAGTTTCTAGTAATGAATTGTTTACGGTGTGAGATATTCTTGGGGTGTTTGCGGCGCTCTGCCGTGTGGCGAATGGGAATGGATGGTGCTCTTATGGGATTTGAGCAGGAAGCAGTTAGTGAACTGTATGCCAGCGTGTGGGGCAATCGTTCGACAATGCAGAGGGAATTCACTCGTGGAGCCCATGGTGAGCAGTTCGTGCTCCGGGAGCTGTCCATGAAGGGGACGCAAACGCCATCGCAATTGGCATCGGCGCTGCAGGCCAGTTCCGGCCGCATCTCCACTGTGCTGTCGTCTCTGGAGAAGAAAGGCTGGGTCACGCGTGACATTGATTCCAAGGATCGGCGCATTATTCGCGTGAATCTCACTGATTCCGGGCGCGAGCAGTCTCATCGGATGAGAGAGGAAATGCGTTCCGCGATTTGCTGGATTTTCTCGCAAATGGGGGAGCGGCGCACGCGCGAATTCGTTGACCTGGTGTCTGAGTTCACCACATATATGTCGATTTGCCATCCGGGACAGCCTCGGCCGACTGCTGAACAGGTGCGTGAGGCATTCGTGGAGCGGGGCAAGCGCGTGGCTGAACACATGGCAGCTAAGCGCGCGGAGAACTAATCGGCAAGGCTAATTGAGGACGCTCACAGCGAACATGCAGAAGTGCGCGTAATATCTCACAGTGTAAGTAATCAAACAATAGAAACTATTAAGACATCGTGAACCGATAATCGCCGATAACCCAGCCAACTTAAGAACCAATCGTCAATAACCAATAACCAACCCAACCAACACAAGGGGAAACCAATGCTTCGCATCATGAAATACCTCTCCAAAGCGGAGATCGGTCAGATGCTCATCGCTCTGGTGACCATCGTCGGGCAGGTCTACTTCGACCTGAAACTGCCCGACTATATGTCAGACATCACCACGCTGGTCGAAACGCCGGGCAGCCACATGAAGGACATTTGGATTGCCGGCGGCAAGATGCTGCTCATCTCGCTCGGATCCGCGGCGTGTGCCATCATCACCGGCTACATCGCTGCGCGCGTGGCGGCCTCGTTCACCCAGCGTCTGCGCTCGCTCGAATTCCGCAAGGTCGAGTCCTTCGGCCCGGCCGAAATGAGCAAGTTCTCCACCGCCAGCCTCATCACCCGCTCCACCAACGACGTCACGCAGGTGCAGATGTTCATCACCATGGGTCTGCAGCTCATCGTCAAATCGCCGATTATGGCAGTATGGGCCGTGTGCAAGATCGCCGGCGAAGGCTTCGAATGGACGCTCGCCACCGGCATCGCCGTAGTGATTCTGCTGGCGGCCATCGTCATCATGATGGCCATGGTCATGCCGAAATTCAAGGCCATGCAGGCCCTGACCGACAACATCAACCTCGTGGCCCGCGAGAACCTCACCGGCCTGCGCGTGGTGCGCGCCTACAACGCCGAGGACTACCAGGAAGCCAAATTCACCAAGGCCAACAAGGACCTCACCGACACCCAGCTGTTCACCAACCGCGTCATGGCGTTCATGATGCCGCTGATGAACACCATCATGAACGGTCTGATGCTTGCCGTCTACTGGATCGGTACCTACCTGATCGATGCCGCCGGGCTCAAGGACAAGCTCACCGTGTTCTCCAACATGGTGGTGTTCTCCAACTACTCCGTGCAGGTCATCATGAGCTTCCTGCTCATGAGCATGGTGTTCGTGCTCTGGCCGCGCGCCGACGTGTCCGCGCAGCGCATCATGGAGGTGCTCGACACTGAGCCAATCGTCGAGAACGGCACCAAAACCGCCGCCGACGTGGCCAAAACCGGCCAGAGGGGCACCGTGGAATTCCGCAACGTCAGCTTCACCTACCCGGATTCGCGCGAGGCGATGCTGGAAGGCATCAACTTCACCGCCGAGCAGGGCCAGACGGTGGCGTTCATCGGCTCCACCGGCTCCGGCAAGTCGTCTCTTATCAATCTCGTGCCGCGCTTCTATGACACCAGCCAAGGCCAGGTGTTGGTCGACGGCGTGGACGTGCGCGACTACGACCTGAAGGCCCTGCGCGACAAGATCGGCTACGTGCCGCAGCAGTCCGTGCTGTTCAAGGGCACCGTGGCCTCCAACGTGAGCTACGGCGATCAGCCGGGCGACCCGGCGGAGGTCGAGATGGCCGATACCTCCACCCCGGCCGGGCGCAAGCGCGAGGCCGCGTTGATCGCCGCTGGCGAGGCCGCGGAAGGTGCCGATATACCGGCCGAGCAGCTGAATCGCGTCAGGGCCGCCGCCGACGTGGCGCAGGCCAGCGAGTTCGTGGCGCGCATGGACGGCGGGTATTCCGCCGCGATCGCCCAAGGCGGATCGAACGTGTCCGGCGGCCAGAAGCAGCGCCTGTCGATTGCGCGCGCGGTGTACCGTCACCCGGAAATCCTGATTTTCGACGACTCGTTCTCCGCGCTCGACTTCAAGACCGACCGCGAAGTGCGCGACGCGCTCGCCCGCGAGGCCAAGGATTCCACCAAGCTCATCGTGGCCCAGCGCATCGGCACCATCATGAACGCCGACCGCATCGTCGTGCTCGACGACGGCAAGGTCGTGGGTCAGGGCACGCACAAGGAACTGCTCGACAACTGCGACGTATACCGCCAGATCGCCGAATCCCAGCTCAGCCAGTCGGAGCTTACGGCGTAGGGGGGGCGGCAGCGGTAGCTCCCCATGTCAGGGGCTGAGCCGTAAAGGGAACAGCCCAGTGGGCTGTTCCCAGGCGAAGACGAGCTGATAAGCGAGCGAATAAAACAGCACAGCTGACTGAGGGGTAGTCGCGTACGGCTTCTCTCCCTCCGGCGCTTCGCGCCACCTCCTTCATCAGAGGGAGGTCAATACGGACTTTTAAGGAGTAAAACAAATGCCAAGAGGACCAATGGGCGGCAGGCGTGCCGTCGAAGAGCCCCATGATTTCGGCAAAGTCATGGGCAAGCTCGTGAACTATTGCCGCAACTATCTTCCCGTCATCATCATCGCGCTCATCCTGGGCGCGGCCGGCACCGTCTGCCAGATCATCGGCCCGGACAAGCTCAAGGACATGACCAACGAAATCGTCAAAGGTCTGCCCGCCATCGTTAACGGCAAGCCGGTGATGAACTCGGTCGATTTCAACGCGGTCGGCCGTATCGCCTGGACTTTGGTGGCCCTGTACGTGGGCTACGCCGTGCTCGGCTACGTGCAAAGCTGGATGATGGCCAACGTCACCCAGCGCACCGCCCAGCGACTGCGCGAGTCCATCTCGGTCAAAATCAACAAACTGCCGCTCAAATACTTCGACAAGGTCAGCTACGGCGACGTGCTGTCCCGCATCACCAACGATGTGGACGCCATCGGCCAGACGCTGGGGCAGTCGCTCGGCTCGCTGATTACCTCGGTGACGCTGTTCGTGGGCGCGCTGGTGATGATGTTCTACAACAACGTGATCATGACCCTGTGCGCCATCGGTGCCAGCCTCATCGGCCTGATCATCATGATGGCCATCATGAAGTCCTCCCAGAAGTACTTCGCCCGGCAGCAGATGGCGCTGGGTGACGTCAACGGCCACGTGGAGGAGATGTACGCCGGCCACCTCATCGTCAAGGCATACAACGGCGAGGCCGATTCGATCCGCCGCTTCGAGAAGTACAACTCGGACCTCTACGAGTCCGGCTGGAAGTCGCAGTTCCTCTCCGGCCTGATGATGCCGCTCATGAATTTCGTGGGCAACTTCGGCTACGTGGTGGTGTGCGTGGTGGGCGCGGCGCTCGCGCTCGACGGGCAGATCGAGTTCGGCGTGATCGTGGCGTTCATGATGTACATCCGCCTGTTCACTCAGCCGCTTTCGCAGTTTGCGCAGGCCTTCCAGAACCTGCAGCGCTGCGCGGCCGCCGCCGAGCGCGTGTTCGGCTTCCTTGAAGAGCCGGAGATGGAAGACGAATCCGACAAGTCCGCTTTGCTTGGGACCAACGGCCACGAAGTGAAGGGCGACGTGGAATTCAGCCACGTGCAGTTCGGCTACGAGCCGGGCAAGCCGATTATCAACGACTTCTCCGCTTCAGTCTCGGCCGGTCAGAAGGTCGCCATCGTCGGCCCGACCGGTGCCGGCAAGACCACCATGGTCAACCTGCTGATGCGCTTCTACGAGATTTCCGGCGGTTCGATTTCGATTGACGGCGTGGACACCAAGTCCGTGCCGCGCTGGAACGTGCACGACCAGTTCTCCATGGTGCTGCAGGATACGTGGGTGTTCCGTGGCACTGTGCGCGAGAACATCGCCTACTCCAAGCCTGGCGTGACCAACAAGCAAATCGAGGATGCGTGCAAGGCCGTGGGCCTCGACCACTTCATCCGCTCGCTGCCGGACGGCTATGACACCGTGCTCGATGACAAGTCGTCGCTCTCCCAGGGCCAGAAGCAGCTGCTGACCATCGCCCGCGCGATGGTGCAGGACGCGCCGATTCTGATTCTCGACGAGGCCACCTCCTCGGTCGATACCCGTACTGAAGAGCTGATTCAGAAGGCCATGGATGCGCTGACCGTGGGCCGTACGAGCTTTGTGATCGCGCATCGCCTCTCCACGATTCGCGACGCCGACATGATCCTCGTCATGAACCACGGCGACGTGATCGAGCGCGGCACGCACGACGAACTGCTGGCGGCGGGCGGTTTTTACGCCGACCTCTACAACAGCCAGTTCGCGCTCGCTGACTGACGGATTGTTTCCTGCGTTAGCGGATTAGCGGATTAGCTATACTCGGCTCCCCTCTCCGAGGGGAGCTGTCAGCGTAGCTGACTGAGGGGAGCAACCCATCGGTCCACCCGAGGGAATGCTCCACTGGATGTGATACTGATGATTTCGTACATTAGTGTGTGAAAAAGCCGCCGGGAAAATTGGGGGATTGGGCGGCGGTGCGGTTGGCGTTGAGAATGGCGCATTCGAAGGGGAAGTGAGCGCGCAGCTGGGTGGCCGGGGTGGTGAACAGGGCGGTGGCGAGGCCGTCGGCCAGTGTGACAGGGACGTGTGCCGCAACGGTGTTCGACGAATCGTCGGTATCGCGGTTTGCCGTTGTCGAGGCATTGCTGCCATGCGTCGATGTCTTCGTGGTTATGGCGCTCGATGGCGGCGTGACGGCCACCCATGTGGCGGCTACATCGTCAACCGGTAGTCCGTCGATGGCGTTGAGCAGATGGTGAAGTTGGTGACCTGCGGCGTCAGACCAGTGGCGGCGGCTGGGGGAGCTCGCGCAGAATGCGCCGTGGCTGATTTCGACCGTACCTACGGCGTTGGCCGGATCGGCAGGATCTTCAAGGGCGATGGTGATTGGTTCGTCCGTGTGCACTAGCAAATCACCCCCGGCGTCGATGACGTATTGAATGGGTTGAGGGTGACCCGCGCCATCACCCAACATCCCCGCAAGCAAATCCACCAAATACCCCTTACCGCACGCGCCGAAATCGAGCGCGACCGGTCCGCGCGTCACCAGTGTTGTGCCATGCCGCTCAACGTCGGCTGACCAAATGGCTCGTCCGTGGATCGCGCCTGCATGTTCAGCGGCATCTGGCGCAGGCGTAAACGAATACGACTCGTCATAGCCAAGCCGAATCAAATCCTCGCCCACGCACGGGTCGGTCGCCCCATCGGTTGCCGCAAACAGGCGGTCGTACAGGCCAAACAGACCCGATGCCCAGTCGGGAAAATCGAACGTGCCGCCATGTGCGGCCGTGCGCATCCGGCCGACGATGGAATCATCGCGGAATCGAGATAATACAACCTCATATTCATGGATGAACGAGCCAATACGATCGCGTATCTCATCGTCCAATACGCTCTCGGTGTGCACCAGTGATCCGGTCCCCAACGCATCAGGAAAAGCGTATACGTATGGCAGTTGCTCGGTCAGACTTGTCATGCCCACTATCGTAGAACGCATGGTGTGCCGGTGTATACTGGATTTTGACACTGTGTCAATGTTGATTCGGAGGTTGTGAGAATGGGCAATGCGACTACAGCAAGTGTAACGGGTGTGCAAGTTGCACCGGCGAAGTCAGCCATCAGAGATCTCCCCATCGCCAAAGTGTGGGCGTTTGCGGTCGGCCAGTTCGGGTGGGCGCTGCTTTCCGGCATCATCTCCAACTGGCTCGTGTATTTCTACCAACCTGACCAGGAGACCATCTCCCAAGGTCAGACCGTATTCGTGCCGCAGGGCCTGGTCGTTCTCGGCATCGTGACCGTGGTGGGCGGCATCACCGCCTTCGCCCGATTCTTCGACGCGTTCGTGGACCCGGCCGTGGCGTCCCTTTCCGACCGTTGCGATTCCAAATCTGGACGCCGTATGCCGTTCCTGAAATTCGCCGCCCTGCCGCTCGCGGTGGTCACCGTGCTCGTGTTCTGGAGCCCGATCAACGGCACCAGCTGGGTGAACGCGGCGTTCCTGTTCGTCACCGTGATCGGCTACTACATCGCCCTCACGTTCTACTGCACGCCGTACAACGCGCTCATCGCCGAACTCGGCCACGACTCCAAGCAGCAACTCACCATCTCCACCGCCATCTCCTTCACTTGGGTGGCCGGCACGGCCATCGCGTACGTGGCGCCGGTGATTTGGGGCGCGTTCGTGCCGATGATGGGCCGCATCACCGCCATCCGCGTGACCTTCACCATCATGGCCGCCGTGGCGTTCGTGTGCATGCTGGTGCCGCCGCTGGCCATCCGCGAGAAGGACTACGTCAACTCCCATCCCACCTCCGAATCGACCATCGAATCCCTGAAGCAGACGTTCGGCGACGGCGAATTCCGCAAGTTCGTATGCTCCGACGTGGTCTACTGGGTGGCCATCACCACCTTCCAGACCGGTCTGCCGTTCTTCGTGACCAGCCTGCTCAAGCTGCCGGAAACCACCACGACCATCTACTTCGTGCTCATGACCGGCGTCTCTGTGCTGTTCTATCTGCCGGTCAATATTCTGGCCAATAAGGTCGGCAAGAAGAGGCTGCTGCTGGTTGCCTTCGTGATCTTCACCTGTGCGTTCGCATTTGCCGGCGCCCTTGGTTCGGCCGTGCTCGGCTTCATTCCGGCGATGGCCCAGGGTTTGGTGCTCTCGGTGGTCGGCGCGATTCCGATGGCCGCGTTCGGCATCCTGCCGCAGGCCATCGTGGCGAATATCGCCGACGCCAGTTCCAAGACCACCGGCCAGGACCGTCAGGGCATGTTCTACGCGGCCCGCACCTTTGCGATGAAGATGGGCCAGTCCGTGGCCATGCTGCTGTTCACCGGCGTCTCCACCATCGGCATGGCGTCCGGCGCGGGCTACCGCATCGCCGCCGTGTGCGCGGCCGTGCTGTGCGGTCTGGGCGGCATCGTGTTCGCGTTCTACAACGAGAAGAAGGTGTTGGGCGTGCTGGAGACGTGATGGCGTTGCCGGGTGCCGCCGCGGTATCCATACGGAGCGGTGTGGGTGACTTGCCCCGTCTGCGACACTGAACAAGCCGCCGCGGTATCCCTGGTATCCAGGCGGAGTGGTGATCTTAGTTCGAGCTATTGCGCCGGCAGACGGCTGGGACGATGCTGCGCTTGCGGCGGCCCAACCGGCGACACCGAAACGTTACCGTGTCGACACGCGTGCGACACTTCGGCGTCAAATTGCGTTTGACCGCACTCCGTACTATATTGTTGCGAGTTGCTTTGCGGAGCAAAGTAACATCCAAGGGGCTGTAGCTCAGTTGGTAGAGCGCTTCGTTCGCATCGAAGAGGTCGCGGTTTCGACTACCGTCAGCTCCACGAGACCCTCTGCATTCATTCCACCGTAGAGGGTCTTTTCATTTTGTTTTCGTTGAAATTCTGCCATCTCGCGTTTCAAGGGGCTGATTTGGGGTTTGCCGGAGGTCTACTTGCGTTTCGAGGGGCTGATGGTCAAGTAGATACGCCGCCAAAATGGCGGAATAGCGTTGCGTCAAAGCCGTTTGTACTGGTGCTTCACCGGATGAGGAGCCCCTTGAAACGGAAGTAGACCTCCGGAACATGTGAAATCAGCCCCTGCAAAGGGAGAATGCCTCGATTTCGCCATGGATTGTCGTGGATTGCTCTGTGGCATGGGCAATACTGGGAGTATGACAAGCGCAGATGAGTTGAATGAGCAGTATGACGCTGACGGTAGCGTGACGCAAGTGCCTGAACGCAATGATGAAGTTCATGCCGGCGAATCCGCCGTCGCCCAATCCCGCGAATCGGCCGTGACCATCCCCGCCGGCACCGTGGTGCTCGCCGCCACCCCGATCGGCAATGTCGGCGACGCTTCAGCCCGTCTGGTGGCCCTCTTGGAACGGGCCGATATCGTGGCCGCCGAAGACACGCGCCGCCTCTACGATCTCGCCCGTCGCCTCGGCGTCTATGTGAACGGTCGCGTCATCGCCTATCACGACCACAACGAGCGCGACAAGGCCGACGGCCTGCTCGACCAGGTCGAAACCGGCGCCACCGTGCTCGTCGTGTCCGATGCCGGCATGCCCACCATCAACGACCCCGGCTTGGCCATCGTGCGCCGTGCCATCGAACGCGGTCTGCCCGTCACCTGCGCGCCCGGCCCCTCCGCTGTGCTCGACGCGCTCGCCCTCTCCGGCCTGCCCACCGACCGCTTCTGCTACGAAGGCTTCCTACCGCGAAAGCATTCCGAGCGCGTGCAGTATCTGCGCACGCTGTTGCCCGAACGCCGCACCATCGTGTTCTACGAGACGCCTCATCGCATTGCCGATTCGATGGACGATCTGCTGGACGCGTTCGGCCCGAATCGCCCGATGGCCCTGTGCCGCGAACTCACCAAGGATTATGAGCAGATTCGTCGCGGCCCGATTGACGAGATTCACCAAAGTGTGATTGATGATCCGCCCCGTGGCGAGATAGTGCTGGTCATCGGCGGCGCGTCCAACGAGGAGGCCGAAGCGGCCGCGCCCAGCACGTTGAGCGTGGATGACATGGCCGTGCTCTCCATCGACCGTGCTTTGGAGGACGGCCTGCGTATCAAGGACGCCATCGCGCAAGTGGTGCAGGAGCATCCACTGGCTGACGGATCGTTGGCCAATCGCAAGCAGGTGTATGCGGCTGTGCTGAAAATCAAGGGATAGCGCAGCAGCCGGCGATTATCTCCCCGTTACGCTTCCATCGACTCGAACAATATTTCCAACGCCTGCCGGACCCCGGGCCCACCACGCTGCGAGACCAATTCCAGCAAAGGCGCGTCGGCTTTGGGATTGGCAACCAGCCATTTACGCAGTTCGGGCACGTGATATGCGATGTGCCAGAGCACGGCAACATCCGTATCGGGCGAACATGCCACCGCGGGCGTAAGTCTGATGGGCGGTTCAGGCGGCGCGGTCATATCCGAGATTGCGCGCGATGCGGATTCGGATGAGTGTGCCGCCGCCGCGTGGCGAGGCAACCGTTGCGCCTGCCGCAAATGCCGTAAACGGTGAGCGGCATGGCGGCCTCTGCGATGGCCTCTGACAATGAACCCCCTCGTCATGCGCATTGCTCCAAAGCCGGTTCGTCCATCTCCTGCTGCACCGATTCAAAAAACATGCGTGCGCGTCCGGCGTACTTGTGATGCCGATGCTCCTTGACGATTTGCAGACAGTCGTTTGGCCGAAACTGGTACGCGGACATCAGCTGACACACCAGTGCGTTGACGGTGGAAGGATCGGGGATGTCTTCAGGACTCATCACCAGGTCGCAAGCCGTACGGGCTGGCGTGGTGACAGGCAGCCCGCCGAGCTTGATGATTTGCTCCGGCAACGTCAATCTTTTGAATACGCGGATACGGCGGCTGACGGATGCCGAGCGGAAGTGCGATGTGGAAATCACGTCTATGGTACTCGGAAAGTCGGGGCCTCCCAGCCATACCCAAGCGGCGGTCATCGAACACACCACAGTGCCAAACGGGGCGACCTCCGCGACGATTTTCGCGCGACCATACAGTGTGCCCGAATGCTCGATCCAGTAGCCGGCGGAATCGTCGAGCTTACGTAACGTGCCGAAGGCGGCCAGACGGTTAAGGCTGAGCGGTCCCGGCAGATCCTTGGTAAACAGTATCGGCGGCACCGCAGGCTGCGCGGTTGCCGGCGAGGCGACTGTTGTGATGTCCGTCATCGGACCTGCTGTGATATCCATGACCGAACAATATGCAGAAATGCGGCTTGCGCGCCACCGGATAGGCGAAAACGGTGGATAAGTGCATAACTTTACTAGGTGTGCAAATGATGTGGATAACTCGGTGGATATTGGCAGGCGGAAGTGTGTGCGGATGTGCGTGGGCGTGCGTACGGATGGGTGCGCGGATACGTGTGCGAATGCGTATGTGGATAAGCGCGCAAGAGGTGTACGGATAAGTATGTGGGGAAGTTGCGGGTGGATAGGTGAGTGGGATGAGGATGGCGGCGCGGCAGCTATCCGGGCGTGTCCCCGCCGCGCCGGATAATCAAGCCTTATGAGTCATGTTTTGGTGAATGTTGCTTGGCCGTATGCAAACGGCCCCCGTCATATCGGCCACGTCGCGGGATTTGGTGTGCCCTCCGACGTCTACGCGCGCTACGAGCGCATGAAGGGCAATGATGTGCTCATGGTGTCCGGCACCGACGAGCACGGCACCCCGATTCTCGTCGAGGCGGAGAAGGAAGGTCTCACTGCCCAGGAACTGGCCAACCGTTACAACCGCGTGATCGCCAAGGATCTGTGCGACCTCGGCCTGAGCTACGACCTGTTCACCCGCACCACCACCGGTAACCACGAGCACGTGGTGCAGGAGATGTTCAAGCAGTGCTTGGAGAACGGCTACATCTACAAGGGCACCCAGCAGGTGGCGATTAGCCCGTCCACCGGCCGCACTCTGCCCGACCGCTACATCGAGGGCGAGTGCCCGATTTGCCACGCCGAAGGTGCGCGTGGCGACCAGTGCGACGCCTGCGGCAACGAGCTCGACCCGGACGAGCTCATCAACCCCGTCTCCAAGATTAACGGCGAAACCCCGCGCTTCGAGCAGACCGAGCACTACTTCCTCGACCTGCCGGCGCTCGCCGAAGCCAACAAGGCATGGCTGGAGACCCGCAAGGGCTGGCGTACCAACGTCATCAACTTCTCGCTCGGCCTGTTCAAGGAAGTCAAGCCGCGCGCCATCACCCGTGACATCGACTGGGGTATCCCGGTGCCGGTGAAGGGCTGGATTGACAACCCGAACAAGAAGCTGTACGTGTGGTTCGACGCCGTGATCGGCTACCTGTCGGCCTCCATCGAATGGGCCCGCCGCCAGGGCGACCCGGAGAAGTGGCGCGAATGGTGGAACGACCCGAGCTGCCCGGCCTACTACTTCATGGGAAAGGACAACATCACCTTCCACTCCCAGATCTGGCCGTCCGAAATGCTGGCGTACAACGGCAAGGGCTCCAAGGGCGGCGAAACCGGCCCGATGGGTCCGCTCAACCTGCCTGAGCAGGTGGTGGCCAGCGAGTTCATGACCATGGAAGGCAAGAAGTTCAGCTCCTCCCGCGGCATCGTGATCTACGTCAAGGACATCCTCGCCCGCTACCCCGTGGATGCCGTGCGCTACTACATTTCCGTGGCCGGCCCCGAATCCTCGGATTCCGACTTCACGTGGGCCGAGTTCGTGCGCCACAACAACGAGGAGCTCGCCTCCTCGTGGGGCAACCTGGTGAACCGCGTGGCCAACCTCATCAACAAGAACTTCGGCGAGATTCCGCCGCTGGACGAGGATTCGATGACCAACGAAGACCGTGGCCTTCTGGAAGAGGCTTCCGCCGCGTTCGACGTGGTCGGCTCCTCCATCGAAACCCACCACCAGAAGCACGCCCTGTCCGAGGCGATGCGTGTGGTCGGCGACATCAACAAGTACATTTCCGCCACCGAACCGTGGAAGATTAAGGACGACCAGGCTCGTCTCGGCACCGTGCTGCACGTGGCCGCTCAGGCCGTGTCTGACGCGAACCACCTGCTCGCGCCGTTCCTGCCGCACTCCGCACAGAAGGTGTGGGAGGCGCTCGGCGGCACCGGCACCTTCTCGCCGCTGCCTGAGCTCAAGGAAGTCGAGGATCTCGACAAGCCCGGCTTCACGTACCCGATCATCACCGGCGATTACGAGCTCGGTGTGAACGTGCACCCGTGGAAGAGCGAGGCAATCGAGGTCGGCGCCATGGTGCCTAAGCCCGCACCGATCTTCGCCAAGATTCCGACCGAGGCCGTGGAAGAGGAGCTGGCGCGCTTCGATGAAGCGTTGGCTGCTCGCCGTGCCGCCGAAGCCGAGCGTCTGGCCGCCGAGAAGGCCAAGCTCGCCGCCGAGTGATTCGGCATTGCTAGCTCGTAGCTGACGGGCCACCTCGCACATGAAGTGTTGCGGGGTGGCCCGTTGCCGTATGTGCGGCCTAGCCCCGACAATGCGAGGCCGGTTGTCGGGCGGCGTTACAAACCCGTCACAGTTTGCCAAGACTTTTCTCAGACAAGCACATCGAATCCCCAAGAAAGAGACGGTTATATAGAAGATGTCAACGGAATGAAGTTCATACCGGTGGCGAGGTTCTTCCGAACCCCATAACTGAACCCTTCTTCTCTCTTCTCTCTCACCCGGCGGCCCCCTCCGCCGGGTTTCTTCGTTTTGGGCCGCATCATGCAACGCAAGTTACGCTGCTGTCCAGCTACATCCACGCCGCTCGAAGCCGTGATCCGCCACACCAAGCACGGGGCGCGGTGATTCGGAGCATTGCTTCCGGTTTGGGGGGTGCTGCTTGATTCCTCTACTTCCAGCGAAACGTTGCTATCGCGGTATGGTCGCATGCCTGTTAAGCATTGAAGCATCTTATCTATGCGCAGTCGGTGTCCCGGTGGTGACGGCAACCGATTGACGTGCGAACCGGGCCAGATTTCGTTGTCCCGGTTCGTGATTTTGGCCTCCTTTTGGGAACCGGGACAGACCATCCCGCGAGCGCTCAATGTATGCAAATCCAGAAGCCCGGAATTCCGCCGATGTGTGATGGCGGATATTGTGCGGTAGGGCCGAATTGGCGATTTTTCGAGGGTGTTTCTGTCCCGGTTGCTCAAAAAGAGGCGAAATGGAGAACCGGGACAACGAAATCTGGCCCGGTACACACATAAATCGATTGACGTCGTTACCAGGACATCGGACACCGTGACGTATATCGCGAACCGCATAATATGGCAGTACGCAACGCAGATGATGTGCGGATTCGCCGGACGTAACATGGCGTGTGACACACAACAGTGCCATGCGGTCGGGGCCACGCGACCAAATGGGGTGCGATGAATGGCATATGCGTCGCAGCAAGCGCGCGCAATCGTATCGATGTCAGCTCAGTGCGCCCCGGTGGATTTCCGTCGTTTCCGCCGGGCAAGTTCATTGAGCGGCGTCGCTGTCAAGGTGAAATCGAATATGGCGCCTCGCAACGCCAGCTGTCGCCCGGCTCGGTAGGCGAGTTCGGCTTGAGACGGTTCATCAGCCATATTCGCGGCGGTGGCGATGAGGACGATCCAATGATGATGCCGTAACAATTCGCGCTTGTCGTTGTCTCGCCGCCACTGGGCCTTGTCTGTGCGATGATGATCGCCGTCATATTCGATGGCGACGCGGAATTCGGGCCAAGCGAGATCGAGTGTTATCGGCGCACCATTGCTGAACGTCGCGCCGGGCACTGTGTAATTTGTCACGGCTCGTGGAAGCCCGTATTGCGTGGTTGTGATACGGGTCTCTGATTCCATCGGAGAATCCACGCGCGGTGCAATAAATTCAAGTGCGATCATGCATGTGGCTTTCGCGTTGAATTTCGGAAGTTCGCTGACCTGCCGCACAAAGTCCTGATAAATTTCGTCGGCGGTGCGGCCGCCCGATAGGCTCGGCTTGCGCGCTATTGCCGTAAGGGTTGCGTCGCCAAGTATGACCAATGATTCCAATGACATGTGAGCGGCGAGCTGCGCCCAAGTATGTACCAGATCCAGCGCGTGCACATGCTTGTTGATACGTGCATTGTGCGCGGTGCTTAGCGGTTTCCAGATGTGCGGTGTTGTTGGCGGAACGACGGCGCGTATCCGGGTGCGATGCGAGTCGGAGACGGTATGGAGCTCGGTGGCATTGAGATCGCAATCCTTGGGAAGCGGCACGGATTGCAGTATCAGCGATGTGGTCATGCCGAAGAGCACAGGCTTTCCGAGCTGTTGCGCGGCGTCCGTGCATCGTTTAAGAATTTCCCGCTTACGTTGGGTGAGGGTTTCGCTCATAGCGGGCGCAGTGGGGGTTGCCATACGCGGTGGTGAGTATGGCTCGGGCTTGACGGCGTGCGTGGACGCAGCACTCGGTGCCGCGGCATTGTTGGTCCAGCCGGGTGGTTCATCGTCGAATACGCCGGGTGGCGGGGTGGGAAATCCGCTGTTCATAACGCCACCGTAGCGTAGCGGTCGCTTGTTCGCCATGAAAAACGGGGTATGTGGTTCTAGCTTGCTGAGGATGTGGATAACTCTGTGGATAACTAAAGTGCTCCTATGTTTTGCTCACTCTGTGAGAAGTCGGCAAAACATAGGAGCACTTCAGCCGCGGCCAATGGGCGGAATATGTCAGCGGCAGCGACGGGTGAGGGGCTGCCAGGGATCGAGCTCGACTGGTTCGGTGGTGAGCAGGGCGCGGGTGGCGTCGTCGAGGTATTCCTTGCGGATGATGAGCTCGGTAACGTAGCGGTCGAACCAGGCGTCGGACATGACGTAGTAGCCGTCCTTGCCGGCGTCCTTGCCCCAGCTGTTCTCCACCTTCCAGCGGTTCGGCTTGCCGTCCTCGTCGAGGTTCACGCCGGTGAAGGTCATAGCGTGGTTGCTCGGGCTGTCGCCGTATTCGAGGCCGTGGGCCTTGTCGCCGGTGAATTCGGTGCCGAACAGCTGGTCGACGCGCACCACGGACTGGTCGAAGAAACCGTCCTTGCGCAGGGCGAACTGCGTGCAGTCGCAGGCGAACCAGATCGGGTGGCCGGCGGTGAGCTGGTCAAGCGCGGCCTTCTTGAACACGTCCAGCGGCACGTTGACGAATTCCATATCGCCAGCCTCGGCCACGTTCGCGCTGAAGCGGATGCGGTAGCGCTGGTTGAACGGGCGGTTCTTGAGCGGGGCGTTGGCCAGCGTCACGAAATCGTTGACGTCCACCGGCACGTACTTCTTGTAGAACTCAAGCGGGGTGATGCCGATCTCGCGAATCTGCGGGCGCTCGTCCTTGCCGGTTTTCGGCTTGTCGGACTTGTCCTTATCGCACTTGCAGGCCTTGGCGTCGGATTTGCCCTCGCACTTGCAGGATTCGCCGCACTTGCAGGATTCGGCCTTGCCGTCTGCGTCTGCGTCGGCCTTGCACTTGCGAGCCTCGCCCTTCTTATCCTCATCATCATCCTTGGGGCGCGCGAAGAAGTCGAACTTCTCCGGCGGTTCGCCGAGCGCCACGGCGCAGATGCGGTACACGGTGCCCATGTACTCGTCCTTCAACGCACGCAGCTCGTCCTCAGACGCCCCCGCAACCGAACGGCGGCGCAGCTCGGCCGCGAACTCGCGCAGCTTGGAGTTGAGGTACTGCTTGAAATCGTCGGAATTACGGGAGTTCTCAGACTCCGGGTAGGCGCTCTTGGGCACTAGGCCGTACTTGTTCACCAGTGCGGCGAACATCTGCCACCAGCCACCATCGTCTGCAGGCGACTCATTGATGGCCTCGAACAGACGCGAATCGGTCGCCTCGTCGAGCGTGCGCAGCACGTTCTCCAGATAAGTGTTCGACTTCTCCATCGCGTCCCAGAAGAACAGGTAGGTCTCGGAGAACTCGAAATCCTCAAGATTCCAGCGATGCATGAGTTCGTAACGCAGCGTGTTCAGGGAGGCGAACATCCAGCAACGGCCGGAACGCTCCTGATTGGTGATCGAACCCTGCTTGAGTTCGATGGAGAAGTCGCGCGGCAGCGCACGTACGCCGCGATAGTCGGTGGCCGCCTTGAGCACGCCGGCCGAAACCGCCGCGTCCGCCGCGATCAGGTTGGCGCGGTCTTTGTTGAAGTCTTCGGTGTACGTACGCAGAAGTTCGGGTTTGATGGCCCGTGCGCTGGCGTTTGCTGTCATGATGATTGATCTTCCATTCATGTAGGCGACGTTTGTGGTCCGTCGGTAGTATAAGTCGCCGTGTATTCGTCGGGCGATTCACCGGGCGAAATCGTACGGGCGGATATGCGCCGGCGATTCCACCCCGCCAACGATTTGTCCACCTTGCTGCTCGCGCGGGCGCACGTATCATATGTACCGATACATATTGTTGACGAATGTCGCATAGTCCAAAGGAGTACGTCATGACTTCGCTGCATAGCAAGCCGCTGGCCCTGAAAAACGTCACCGTCACCGATTCGTTCTGGCGCACCGAGCAGGAACTCGTGCGCACGGCTGTGATTCCCTATCAGTGGAACGCCCTGAACGATAACGTCCCCGGCGCGGCCCCCAGCTACTGCATGCACAACTTCAAGGCCGCTGCCGCGCAAAACAAGCGTAAGGATACCCAGGGCAAGGCGTTCGTGCCGCCGAAGTACACGTTCCGCGGATTTGAGGCGCTCCCCGAAGACCCGGCCAATCCCGACCCAGACAAGTTCTACGGCTTCGTGTTCCAAGACACCGACTTCTCCAAGTGGGTGGAGGCAGTCGGCTATTCCCTCGCCCATTACCCGGACCCCGCACTGGAACAGACCGCCGACCAAGCCATCGACGTCGTGTGTGCCGCCCAACTCGACAACGGCTATCTGGACACCTGCTACATTCTGAACGACATGGATCGCGCGTTCACCAATCTGCGTGACCATCACGAACTGTACTGCCTCGGCCACCTCGTTGAAGGTGCGGTGGCCTACTACCAGGGCACCGGCAAAGACAAGTTGCTCAAGGCCGCCTGCCGTTTCGCCGATTACGTAGACGAGCGCTTCGGTCGCAAGCCGGGCCAGCTGCGTGGTTACCCCGGTCACGAGATTGCCGAGATGGCTTTGGTGAGGCTGTACGAGGTCACCGGCGAACAGCGGTACCTTGATCTGGCCGAATATTTCGTGACCGAGCGAGGCCGGCAGCCGTACATCTTCGATATTCAGGCAGACGAGAACGCAAAGCGCGACGCCGACGCCAACTACAAACCCAACACGGACCCCAACCGGTACGCCTATCACCAGGCGAACAAGCCGGTCACCGAACAAGACGAAGCCGTAGGCCATGCCGTGCGCGCCGGCTACTTCTACTCCGGTCTGGCGGACGTGGCCCGACTGGCCGACGACCAGGACCTCGCCGATGCGGCCGAGCGGCTCTGGCGCAATATCGTCGATAAGAAACTGTACGTTACCGGCGGCATCGGCGGCACGGTGGACGGCGAGGCATTCTCCTACAACTACGACCTGCCCAACGACTCCGCCTACTCCGAGACCTGCGCCGCGATTTCGCTGGCGTTCTTCGCCCGTCGCATGCTCGAGCTCGCGCCAAAGGCCGAGTACGCGGACGTTATGGAGTCGGCGCTGTACAACACCACGCTGGCCGGCATGGCGCTGGACGGCAAGAGCTTCTTCTACGTGAACCCGCTGGAAGTCAATCCGTATGCCTGCCATAAAGACAGCCGCCTGCGCCACGTCAAGCCGGTGCGTCAGAAGTGGTTCGGCTGCGCATGCTGCCCGCCGAACATCGCCCGCATCGTTGAGTCGGTGCAGGAATATGCCTACACGGTTGCCGAGGATGGCGGTACGCTGTTCACGCACTTGTATATGGGCGGCGTGGCCAAAGCTGAGTTGAATGGTACGGCTGTGGAGCTGGATGTTACGGCGAACCTGCCGTGGCAGGGCGATGGCAAGGCTGTCGTGCGCTTGGGCGGTGACGCTGCTGGCACCTCGGCTCAGGCTCCTGCTCGCTTTACGCTGGCCTTCCGTCTGCCCGGTTGGGTGGGCGATGAGTCCGCTGCTGCCGCCGCGATTACGGCCACGGGCGAGTCTGAGTCTGGGGCCGATAGTTCCCGCGTGACCCGCGAAATCCGCGACGGCTACCTGTACCTGACCGGCGAATGGCGCGACGGCGACACCGTGACGTTCGACTTCCCGATGCCGGTACGTATGCTGGCCGCCAACCCGCTGGTGCGCGAGGACGCCGGCAAGGTGGCGTTCGTGCGCGGCCCGATTACTTTCTGCGCTGAAGAAAAGGATAATGGTGCGAACCTGCACCTGCTGCACGCGGATACGGAGGCACTATTGGCCGATCCGAGCGTGGCCAAGGTCGAGGAGTTCGACTTCCACGCCGGCGCCAAGGGCATCGACGACAAGGGCCAGGGCGAGGTGGAAGATGTGACCCGCCGCATGGTGAAGCTTGAGGTGCCGGCTTGGCGCGAGCCGTTGCCGGCTGCTGTGGCCGCCGCGGGTGAGGGCGCGGCCGAGGTTCCGGCGTTCGCACCGCTCTACGCCGTGTACGCGCCGGTCAAGCGCGAGCCCGCCACCGCCACGCTCATCCCGTACTTCGCCTGGGCCAACCGCGGCGAAAACGAAATGACCGTCTGGCTGCGCGGCTGATATTTGCTCTCGGCTACTCTGGTAGCCATGGGCATCACGACATGTCGGCTCGAAGGGCCGGTGGACTTTTACTCGGTCGGGCAGTTTGTGTCCGGACCGGGCTGGCGCCATCTGCGGCGCACCATCGACACCTTCGAGCTGATGTTCGTGCGTCGGGGCGTCCTGCCGATGCGGGTGGGGGAGCAGACCCTGCATATCGAGGCCGGCCAAATCGCACTCTTGCCGCCGAATGTGGAGCATGCGGGCGCCGACATCATCACGTCTGACGTGGACTTCTACTGGATGCATTTCAAATTGCCGGATGCGCGCATGCTCCCCGATGACGCGGGTCTGCCGCAGGGCGACCATTGCCTGCTGCTGCCCGATGAACGCACCCTGCCCGACCCCGACCGGCTGGCGGTGATGTGTGGGCAGCTCATCGACATCTATGCGCGATTCGGCCCGTATTCCAACGCTTACTGCGATTACTTCGCCACCGGCCTGCTGCTGGAGGTCAGCGCGCAGGAGCGGCTGAAGGCGGACTTTGCCGCCCATCGTACGCTTGCCGGCTACCGGGGCGACGGCAAGCCCATCACCAGTGCCGACCGCGTCCGGCAGCAACAGGAATGGGCCATGCATGTCGATTCGGCCGGTGCCGCTGGCGATTCGTCCGGCCTGGCGCCGATGCTGGCCATCCGCTCGTGGATTATGGCCAATGCCTTCGACGACATCACCGTGGCCAAAGTGGCCGCGCGCTTCCACTATTCACCCAGCTATCTGACCGCGATGTACCGGCGCGTGTTCGGCGTGGGTGTGGCCGAGCAGATCATCGAATATCGCATCGACCGTGCGCGCGAACTGCTGAGTTCTGCCGCTTCCAGCGTGGCGGATATTGCGCGAGAAGTGGGCTACGCCGATCCCAAGTACTTCATGCGCGTCTTCAAGCGCCGCACTGGCCTGACCCCCGGCCAATACCGCGACGCTTTCCCCGCCCGCCTCTACAACACCGTGTGATTAGGGAAGGTCATGGTCCTAACCCTAGGAAAAGTGCGCATGGGCGCCACTACCACGTGGGAGCGCTGGGAACGGTTTGACGCATGCCGAAACCTCGCACGTCACGCCGCACGGCACTTGGGCAGTGGGCGCGGCAGTCGGGAATCGCCGCCCTATTTCGGCGTTTCAGCGTTACCTGTTTGCCGAACCGACAGTGGACTCGCGCGGAACCAGTGTGTATCCAATGGTGGCGCGCGTGGCCGGCATGCCAGCGGATTCGTCGGACCTGCCGTCGCCCTGGTCGCGCTGCTCCACGCGGCGGGTGATCATATCGAGCGCGAATTGGGCGAGCTGATTGAGGTTCACTTGGACGGTGCTCAGCGTCGGTGTGGTGTACGAGCCGGCCGTGGCGCCGTCGAAGCCGATGACTCTCACATCGTCGGGCACGCGGATGCCGTAGTCGGCAAGGCCTCGGATTACTCCGAATGCGGCATAGTCGTTAATGCAGAAGATGCCATCGATGGCCGGGGTGCTTCCCTCTGCTTGCGTGGCGTCCGAGGAACAGGACTCAGCAGTGTCATCAGCCGATTGTGCGCGAACCGCGAGCATCGCCTCGGCGATGGCATGACCGGCTTCGATGCCGCTGACGCTACCGTAACCAATGAAGTTCGTCGATTCGTCATACGGCAGCCCGGCATCGAGTAACGCGCCGCTGGCCCCGCGCAGGCGCAAACCGCTGGAACTTTCCACGTGCGCCAGTTCGGTTCGTGGCGAATACCCGTCGCCGACGATGGCGATGCGGTGGCATCCGCATTCGATGAGATGCTGCACTGCCGCCCGCGCGCCGTCTTCGTTCGGGAAATTCACTGTATCGAACGTGGGCGTTTCCTCGCAGGCGTCAATCAGAACCAGCGGTCGGCCGTGGTTGATCGCGGAAAGCGGCACACCGGCATTCAGGCCCGAAGCGTGGATAATCTCGCCGTCGAACAACTGCCCGGAGAACGGGTTGTTGGCCAGCGCGTGTTTGGCGGCATCCGGAGAGTACCGGGTTTGCTCCACGAACGGCGTCAGCCCGCGCGCGGTGGTTTCGGTGACGAGCGATTCGACGAGTTTGGAGTAGAACGGCGAATCGAATTCGTTGACGATGATGTGGATGATGTTGCTGCGGCCGGACTTCAGCATGCTGGCCGTCAGATTGATGCGGTAATCGAGCTTTTCGGCCACTGCCAGCACTTTGGCGCGAGTGGAATCCTTAACACCCGGCTTGCCGTGCAGCGCATTCGAGGCGGTCATCGGGGGAGACCCCGGCGGCTTTCGCTACGTCGCGCAATGTTGGTTTGCCGCTCGGCATAACGTCACCTCATGTTTCGCCTGTGATGGGCATTGGACAATGCCCGTAATGCTTCCAATGGTTGTAACGGTATTCACAACATCGTGTTTTGGCAAATGGTGGCTGTGCGCCGGAATCGCTGAAAATGCTGCGCTTAGGCGATGACGCGCCGAGCGTAACATGCGCTTGCTTGATATCGTTCCGGTGGAAGAATATGTAACGGTACATACGTCGGTGTGCCAAGAGGCCATGAAGTTCGTCGTACGTTGGGATGGGACTCTCCGGGGGAGTGGCGTCACTCTTCACCTATCCGTACGTGCGCGATGCCGATTGGTTTGCGGCTGGCATACCGCCGTAGGGCAACTTATGCGAATATCAACGAAAGCAGGATACGATGACGGATCTTCCGCAGAGCCTTCCTCAGGCATGGCGTCCGCCGATGGGCTGGAACAGCTGGGATTCGTACGGCACGACTCTCACCGAAGACGAGCTGCTGGCCAACGCGCGGTTCATGGCTGAACACCTGAAAAACGCCGGCTGGGATACGTTGGTCATCGACATCGACTGGTACGACCCGACCGCCCGCGCACATGGTTACAACGACAACGCGCCGCTGATTCTCGACGAATACGGCCGTCAGCTGCCTGACCCGGTGCGTTTCCCGAGTGCTGCCGGCGGCAAGGGATTCGGCCCGCTCGCCGCCGCCGTCCACGAACTGGGCTTGAAGCTTGGCATGCACATGATGCGCGGCATCCCGCGTATCGCCGTGGACAAGAACCTGCCCGTATACGGCACCAACTACACCGCCAAGGACGTGGCCGACCTCGACCACGTGTGCAAGTGGAATCCGGACAACTACGGCCTGAACCAATCCCACCCGGGCGCGCAGGCCTGGTATGACGCGCAGCTCGACCTGTTCGCCTCCTGGGGCCTCGACTTCCTCAAGGTCGACGACATGCAGACCCCGTTCCACTCCGACGAAATCGCCGCCTATCATCGCGCCATCGCCAAAGCCGAAGCCAAATACGGCCGTTCGATTGACCTGTCTCTCTCGCCCGGCGGCTGGGTGGCGACGAGCTACGTCGACTTCCTGCGCGAGAACGCCCAAATGTGGCGTATTTCCGACGATCTGTGGGACCGTTGGGAAGACATCTACCAGCAGTTCGCCCGCCTGGCCCGCTGGGCGCCGTTCCAGACCACCGGCCACTGGGCCGACGCCGACATGGTGCCGTTCGGGCACATAGGCCTGCGCGCCGAACGCGGCGACGACCGCCAATCCCGCCTTACGCTGGACGAGCAGAAGACACTGCTGGCCCTATGGTGCATGGGGCGTAGCCCGCTTATGGTCGGCGGCGATCTGCCCACCAGCAACAGCGACGCCATCGCGCTGCTGCAGAATCCCGCGTTGCGTGAGGTGCTTGCCGGCTCCACCAATAACCGCGAGACCGTGCGCGAACGGATTTTTGGCAAATGGTGGGATGAGAGCACCTACCGTGGCGAGTTCATCGTCTGGTCCGCCGACGCAGCCGATTGGGCCGATGGCACACGTTCCGCGCATCACGGCGGCCATTACGCCGCGCTGTTCTGGACCGGCAGCGACACATACGAGATCGGCCGCAACATCCAGCTCCAATCCATCGTGGGGCTTGACGCCCGCAATGACGATTGGACACTCGCCGATCTGTATGCCGACGCGCCGGGCGAGTCCGCCGACGTGCGTCTTGAAGGCGTGGGTGCCGACCGCGTCATCACCGGCACGATTCCGCCGCACGGCGTACTCTGGGTGGCCTTGGACCGACGCTGATACCGAACCTGCCTCCGCCAACCAACCTCCTGAACCGACCGCCCGAATCGTATGGAGAAACCTGCCATGAATGCGAACATCGCAAACGAACAATCCCCGGTAGCTGTTCCGCCCGCAAGTTGGCTCCTACGTGCGTTCGCTGGCGTTCTGACCTGTAGGTGGACTGTCTCTGTCTGTTCGTTGTCTTCGCCTTGCTTGCGTTTTGTACGTTTTATCTGTTTCGTGAGTTTCGTGCGTTCTGCGGATTTCACGCGTTTCGCGCAGTGCCGCACGCTGATCACCATTCAGCGTGCGGCACTTTTGCATATCTCACGTGTTGCGGGAGATGCCGATTCCGTCGCACAATACGTAAAACGTGAATGAACCACTCACTATGCTGGGTTGTTTGAGCGTGATATGACATGCGCCACTTTCCCGGGAATGCGTTGCGAATTGGACCTGTTCGGAGGTGTGCAGCGACGCATTCCGGGGAATGTTGCGCTTAGAGAGCCGCGTATCGTTGCTAATGCGGGGAACACGCAGAGTTGCGGGCCGTTGCGATTAGACGCAGGTCGCCTAGACTAGTACGCGTTTGCGAAAGTCGAACGTGCTTCGACCGATGAAGGAGAGCTTCGGTCATGCGGCCAATGACAGGCGCAGTGCGAAGCACGGCTGATCGTGAATCGCGGCGGCAGCGATTGCCGCGTGCGGCGCAGGAGCATGCCGCACCATACCACAAGCAAACAATCCCCAAGAAACGGTGATCTCCTCACATGTACGTCGATCCGGGAATCAATACCAGCGCAAGCAATCTCAAATGGGTGCTGCCATACTGCAAACCAGACCTGCCCCGCGTGGTAGGCGCGCTTCTACTGTTCATCGCAAATAACACGATGGCCCTGACCATTCCGATTCTGTCCGGTATCATCGTGGACCGCGTCATCGTCGGCGGACATGCCGACGAACTGCCACGTCTGTGTGGACTGATGATCCTCATGACCATCATCCGCGTGGGCGCGCGATACGGCTACCAGATGTGGATGGAGCGTTTCGGCCAGAACTCGGTCTACCGCCTCGTCTCCGACGAATACGAGAAGCTGCACGAGCTCGACTTCACGTATTTCAACCACACACGCACCGGCGACATCATGAGCCGCCTGACCTCCGACACCGACGCGATCCGCCACTGCCTGAGTTGGGTGAGCTATCAGATTGCCGACTGCGTGGTCATGTTCGTGGGCGCCCTGTGCGTGATGTTCGCCATCGATTGGCGACTCGCGCTCGTCCTGGCCTGCGTCACGCCGTTCATTTTTGTGCTCACGCGCGGCCTGTCCACGCACGCCCACCCGCTGTTCTTCGCCATCCGCAACTCGCTGGCCTCCCTCAACTCCATGGTCGAAGAGAACATCGAGGGCAACCGTGTGGTCAAGGCATTCGTGCGCGAACCGTACGAGACCGAAAAGTTCGACGAGCACAACGACGATTACATGCAGTGCAACATGGCCTTGGCCTACAACTCGCGCAAGTACATGCCGTGGCTGGACGGCCTCGGCTTCTCGCTGCAGCTCATCACCCTCGGCCTCGGCGGCTTTCTGGTCATCAAGGGCTACATGACCCTCGGCAATCTGGTGAGTTTCAACTCCTTCCTGTGGATGATCGACGGCCCGGTGCGCCAGTCCGGCTGGCTGATCAACGACTGGCAGCGATTCAACGCCAGCTGCATCAAAATCCGCAAGCTGCTCACCGAACAGCCGCGCATCGTGGAGAAGCCCGACGCGGTCGAAGCCGTCAAGCAGGCGGTCACGATCGTCGAGCAAGTCAAGCACGATGATGAGGCTACCGGGGCTACCGGAGCGCCCGTGGCTTCCGGAACATCCGGTGCCCAGCAGTCCACCGAACGCAAGTCCTGCCCGCTGCACATCAAGGGCGACATCCGCTTCGACCACGTCAGCTTCGCCTTCCCGGACGACCCGGAGACCCCGATCCTCAAGGACCTCGACTTCACCGTGCCCGCCGGCTCCAAGCTCGGCATCCTCGGCGAAACCGGCGCGGGCAAGTCCACGCTCGTCAGCCTCATCTCCCGCTTCTACGACCCGACCGTTGGCCATGTGCTCATCGACGGCATCGACGCACGCGACTGGCCGCTGGCCACCTTGCGCTCGCAGGTATGCATCGTGGCGCAGGATACCTTCCTGTTCTCCGACACCATCGGCGGCAACATCGGTTTTGGTGCCAGCGGTGATAGCGACGACCGATATATCCAGAAAATGGCCCAGATCGCCGGCGCGGACAATTTCATCAGGTCGATGCCACAGGGTTATGACACCGTCGTGGGCGAACGCGGCGTGGGCCTGTCCGGCGGGCAGAAGCAGCGCCTGTCGCTGGCCCGCGCGCTCGCGGACAATCCGTCGATCCTGATTATGGACGATACGACCTCGGCCGTCGATATGGAGACCGAGGCGGAGATCCAGAAGCACCTCAAGGAGATGGACGGCGGCAAGACCATCGTCGCCATCGCCCACCGCATCTCGTCGGTCAAGGATTCCGACCTGATTCTGGTGCTCGAGCACGGACGTATCGTCGAACGCGGCACCCACGCCGAACTCGTGGCCGCACACGGCCGCTACTGGGACATCTACCACAAGCAGCTCGGACTCCAGTCCGGCGTCGCACAAGGTTTTTAGAAGAGGACTTATGGCACAACGCAATACATACCGCGAGGATGAGGAACTCGAGGAGCAGATCAACTTCCGGGACATCCTGCGCGTCGGCAAATATCTCAAACCGTATATGGCACAGGTGGCGCGCATTCTCGTCGTCGTCATCTCGATGAGCTGCATCGTCGTCGCCGTGCCGTACCTGACCAAGATCATGATCGACGAGGCGATCCCGAACAAGGACCTCGGCAAGCTCGGCATCCTCGCCGTGATCCTCGCCGCGCTGATCGTGCTGTACGAGTTCGGGCTGCGCTACCGCACGGTGGCGATCACGCGCGTCGGCCAGCTCATGCTCAAGGACATGCGCCGCGATATCTTCACGCATATCCAGACGCTGCCCTTCAGCTACTTCGATTCGCGCCCGCACGGCAAGATCCTGATCCGCGTGGTCAACTATGTGAACACGCTTTCGGACACGCTGAGCTCCGGTCTGATCAACGTGATCTCCGACGTGTTCACCTTCGTGATCACGCTGATCGTGATGTTCGTGATCGACTGGCAGCTGGCCCTGTGGAGCCTGATCCTGTTCCCGGTGCTCATCATCTGGGTGCGCGTGCTGCAGATCTTCCAGCGGCGCGCCTTCCAGAAGCTCTCCAACAAGCAGAGCAACCTGAACGCCTACATCCACGAGTCGATCGCCGGCGTGAAGACCACGCAGACCTTCGCACAGGAGCAGGCCCAGTTCAGGACCTTCCAGGAACAGCAGGGCGAGGTGCGTTCCGCGTGGATGCACGCCGTGCACATCCAGTTCCTCATGTGGCCGGGCGTGCAGACCATCTCCGTGATGACCATCTCGTTCATCTACTTCGTCGGCGTGATGGGCTTCGGGGGCGTGAACGTGACCACCGGCGTGCTCATCGCGTTCGTCGGCTACGCGAACAACTTCTGGAATCCGGTGATCAACATCGGCAACTTCTACAACCAGCTCATCACCTGCTCGGCGTACCTCGAGCGCATCTTCGAGACGCTCGACGTCACGCCGGAGATCCGCAACAAGCCCGACGCGGCGGACCTGCCGCAGATCCGCGGGCGCGTCGACTTCAACGACGTGGTGTTCCGCTACGAGAAGGACGGCCGTAACATCCTCAACCTCGTGGACTTCCACGTCGAACCGGGGCGCACGATCGCGCTGGTCGGCCCGACGGGCGCCGGCAAGACGACGATCATCAACCTGCTGTCGCGCTTCTACGACGTGTCCGAGGGCTCGGTGACGATCGACGGCTACGACGTGCGTGACGTGACGCTCGCATCGCTGCGCCGGCAGATGGGCGTGATGCTGCAGGACACCTTCATCTTCTCCGGCAACGTGCGCGAGAACATCCGCTACGGCAAGCTCGACGCCACCGACGAGGAAATCGAGGCGGCGGCGAAGGCCGTGCACGCGCACGAGTTCATCATGGAACTGCCCGACGGGTACGACACGGTGGTGGAGGAGCGCGGATCGACCCTGTCGGCCGGCCAGCGCCAGCTCATCGCCTTCGCGCGCGTGCTGCTCGCCGACCCGCGTATCCTGATCCTGGACGAGGCGACGAGCAACATCGACACGCGCACCGAGGAGGCGCTGCAGGCCGGCCTGCAGCATCTGCTCAAGGGGCGCACGAGCTTCATCATCGCGCACCGCCTGTCGACGATCGAGAACGCGGACGAGATCTTCTACATCGATCACGGCCAGATCGTCGAGCACGGCTCGCACGCGCAGCTGCTCGCCGCCAAGGGCGCGTACTACCGCCTCTACGAATCCCAGTACGCGATGATTCGCGTGGCCAGTGGAGCGCCGGAAGAGTGACGAGATGTTGCGCACGATGGTGCGTTTAGCGGCGTTTCACGTAGCGGGTGCTGCGGCCAGCACCGATTTTGATGATCGTACCGGAGTCCAACAGTGATTTCAGCGTGCGCTCAATGGTGGTGATGCTGGTATCGGGCATGCGAGCGAGAATATCGGCCTTGGAGAGTGGAACTAGGGATTGATCAAGCAGTGCTTCAATCCGCGTTCCCTTGGTGGCTACTCGCGGTGCTCCCTGCGCTCTGCCGCCTGCCGTGAGATTGATGCGTTCGTCGAATTCCTTGCACGCGGACAGTATGATGCCAAGCAGGTAGTTCGTGAATGGCGCATAATCATTGGCGTTGTCGTCCCAGCCTTGGGTGCTTGCGGCCAGCGCCTCATAATAAGTGCTTTTACTTTGCTCGATAAGGTGTTCGATACTGATGTATTTGCCGACCATATAGCCATTGCGGCACAGCATCAGGAGCGTGAGTAGCCGACTCATACGGCCGTTGCCGTCATTGAACGGATGTATGCAGATGAAATCGAGAATGAACATGGCGATGGCAAGCAATGGATCGGTATGTCCATCTCGGATTGCTTGCGTGTAGGCGGAACACGCGCGTTCGATCAGTTCCGGTGTGACAAGTGCGGACGGCGGGGCGAATCGCACGGTGCTGGTCCCGTGTGCATCTCGTTCGATGATGACGTTGTCACTGTCCTTGAAATGCCCCGCAAAGGTCAGTGGTGTGTGTCGGAAGAGGTCGCGGTGCAGTTGAAGAATGACGTTCGGGGTAATCGGAATATAGTCGTGGCTTTCGTGAATAACCGATAGCGCGTCACGGTAACCGGCAATTTCTTCTTCATTGCGATTGCGCGGTGTGACTTTCTCCGAGACGAGATCGTTGAGCCTGCTATCGCTGGTAGAAATACCTTCGATGCGGTTTGAGGCATCTGTGCTTTGGATGCGCGCGACGGCAACCAGCGTCTCCAATATATCCGGTCTGATCGTTGTCTGTATGCTTTGACGCCCTTTTGCCTCGTGAATAGCGGCAAGCAAACTCGTGGTGTGCGGGGTGAGCAACGTCTTACCTGATTCGATGTAGTCGAATGATCTCATACTGCCTCATTTTCTGCATCATACGAACTTTTCTGCATCATATTTTATCAAAATGAGGCAGAAAATGGGCTGATGAGGCAGAAAAGGCGGCAGGATGGCGGCCGTCTCGCTTGCCGGTTGCGTTGCTTTCCCGGGAATGTTGCGCTCGTGGCAAGAAACGGCAAGTTCAGGCGGACGCGACCGACGATACCCGTCGTGTAGTCGAACGTCTTACCGGACTGCCTTACGAGCGTTGCTGGCGGTAGCCTACACTGAGAAACCATGAGCAAGCACCACCATCGCGACCGTAGCTGGGCCCCGGCACCTGAAGCATTGCCGGACGACGCCCAGACCATCGACAACCACACTCACGTGGCCTCCGTAATCCCTTTCGCGCGCGCTATGAGCCATGAGGCGCAGGAGAAGGGACAGCCCGAAGTCCCGGTGTACGACGTCGATCAATTGCTGGCGCAGGCGCAAGCTGTCGGTATTGGGGGTATTATCGACTGCGGTTGCGAGCTGCCGCACCTGATGACCGCCATCCAGATGGCCCTCGATCATCCAGGTAATGTGCACGCGGCGCTCGCAATACACCCCAATGAGTCCGTGCTCCACGGGCATCGTGGTGTGCCGGGGCCGGATGGTCTGCCCCTCAAATACAAGCCTTACCATGACACGTCTTTCGAGGACGCGCTCGCCGAAGTACATCGCCTCGCCACCACATACCCCGAGCAAGTGGTGGCTATCGGCGAGACCGGCATGGACCTCTTCCGCACCGGCGAAGGTGCCAAGGAACTGCAGCGCGAGGCTTTCCGCGCGCATATCGCCCTGGCCAAGGAACTGGGCCTGCCCATGCAGATTCACGACCGCGACTCCCATCGCGAGGTCATCGAAACCCTGCTGGCCGACGGCGCGCCCGAACGCACCGTATTCCACTCGTATTCCGGCGACCGTGAGATGGCCGAGATCGCGCGCGAACATGGCTGGTATCTGAGCTTCTCCGGCACCGTGAGCTACAAAGGCAATGACGGTATCCGCGAATCGCTACGGATTGTGGGGCTGGGCCATGCGATGGTCGAAACCGACGCGCCGTATCTGACGCCCATGCCGTATCGTGGCCGCACCAACGCGCCGTACATGATTCCCTACACCTTGCGGGCCATGGCCGATACGCTCGACTTGCCCATCGCGGATGTGGCGCGCGGCACCCGCGATACCGCCCGCGCCGTATACGGACTGTGAGGGCCGGGTGTGCGGCCGTCGCGGCGCGTGTAGAGACGATGTGTTGACTTGTAAAATTTGTCAGAATTGTGAACGAGGTCTATCATGATGTGTTTGACATAAGCGAGGGGGATGATCTCCACCTCAATGGAGGACTGAACGTATGGCTGAGTCGAACCAAAGGACCGCACGCGCCCAAAAAGCCTTAAAGGCCCAGAAAGCCCAGTCTGGCGCCGCCAAAGCCAAGGCCCGACAGGAAGAAGAAGCACTGCTGAGGGCCGACACCTTTACCAACGCTCCCAAGGTGTCCCGCCGCACTCTCACCAAGGAGGAGCGCGAGGCACTCGCCAAGCAGAGGGAAGCTGAAACCAAAGAAGCCGAGAAAATCGCCAGCGCATGGTCGAAAGGCGGCCTCGGTCGATGGTGGGCCCGCCTGCAATCCAGCCCAGACAAGGTCACCTGGGGCATGGCAATCGTGGCGCTCGGCGTGGTGTACGGCGACATCGGCACCTCGCCCCTCTACACCGCGCAGACCTTCCTTGCCGGTCAGGGAGGGCTTGGCGGCGTAGACCGAGAGGCCGTGCTCGGCATGCTGTCGCTGGTCTTCTGGTCGATTACGCTGATCACTACCGTCAAATATGTGCTCATCGCCATGCGCATCGACAACAATGGCGAAGGCGGCATCTTCGCACTGTACTCGTTGATTCGCAAGTACGGCGCATGGCTCGCGATTCCCGCCATGCTCGGCGGCGCGGCATTCCTCGCGGATTCGGTACTTACCCCGGCGGTTTCCATCAGTTCCGCAGTCGAAGGCTTGCAGACCCTGCCGCCATTGGAAGGGTTGTTCGACGAAAACCCAAGCCTGACCCTGATGATCACCGTCGTGATCATCGTGATTCTCTTCTCCGTGCAGTCGCGCGGCACCGAAAGCATCGGCAAAGTATTCGGCTCGATGGTGCTGGTCTGGTTCGGCTTCCTCGCCATCGTGGGCGTCACGAATCTCTCTAACGACTGGTCTGTGTTCGAGGCCCTGAACCCGGTGTACGGCATCAAATTCCTGTTCAGCCCGAACAATGCTGCCGGCATCGCCCTTATGGGCACCGTGTTCCTCTCGACCACCGGTGCCGAGGCGCTGTACTCCGACATGGGCCACGTGGGGCGCGGCAACATCTACTTCACTTGGCCATTCATCAAGGTTGCGCTGGTGCTCAACTACTTCGGCCAAGGCGCGTGGATGCTGGCCAATAGCGATAACCCGCAATACACTGCGATGGAGTCACTCAACCCGTTCTTCCAGATGATGTCTCCGAACGTACGTTATCTGGCCGTGATTCTGTCTGTTTCGGCCGGCGTGATCGCTTCCCAGGCCCTGATTACCGGCGCGTTCACCATGGTCTCCGAAGCCACCCGCCTCAATTGGATGCCTCATCTGCAGGTGCGGTACCCGGCCCGCACGCGTGGCCAGCTGTACATTCCGGTGGTCAACGGCGTGCTGTGCGTCTCCACACTGGCCGTACTCGCCATCTTCAAGGATTCGGAACACATCTCTGCCGCATATGGACTGGCGTTGACCATTACGATGATCACCACCACCGTGTTGCTCGGCGTCTACCTATGGCATTCCGGCAAGCGGGTCGGTGCCATCGCGTTCACCGTGCTGTTCTTGGCGATTCAGGCCATGTTCTTCATCGCGTCTATGGCCAAATTCCTGCATGGTGGTTGGTTCACCATGCTGCTGACCGCCGCGATTCTGTTCGTCATGTACACGTGGAATGAGGGCACCAAGCTCGAACGTGCGCAACGCCGTCACATGCGGCCCAACGACTTCCTACCCGCGCTCGACAAGCTGCACAGTGATTTCCGCATCCCGTATTTTGCGGACAACATCGTGTACCTGACCTCCGACTCGGAGACCAAGCGACTCGACACGGACATCTTCTTCTCCATCTTCGCCGACCACCCCAAGCGCGCCCGTGCTTGGTGGGCAGTCAGCGTGGAAACCACCGACGAGCCGTTCACCCGTGAATACTCGGTGGAGGACTTCGGCACGAACTACATCTACCGCGTGCGCTTCCGTCTGGGATTCAAGGTTTCGCAGTCCATCCCGGCGTACATCCACCAGATCATGCACGACCTGTCCAAAACCGGCGAACTGCCTAAGCAGAAGTCGATTTACCCCAAGGTCGACGCCGATCCGGACATCGGCACCATCCGTTACGTGCTGATTCACAAGGCCCTGATGCCGGAATCCAAGGTTTCCGCACGCGGTGCCCTGTCGTTGCAAGCCAAGTACGCAATCCGCCATATGGCCGGCTCGCCGGTTAAGTGGTTCGGTCTGGCACCTTACAACCCGTTGGTCGAGGTGCAGCCGCTGTTCGTCTCCACCCGCCGCCCACCGCGTCTGAAGCGCACCGATACGGCCAAGACCATCCCGACGCCCACGCCGACTCGTGCAGTGGCCGACCCGGCCGCCGTCCCTGACCCGATGGACACCACGTCCGGGCTTGGGCGATTGGTACAGGAGCTCGATGCCGCCGTATCGGCCGAGGCGCGGAAGACCGCTGAGGCCGCTGCCGCCGATGCGCCCGCTGAGCAGGGCGATAAGGGCGATAAGGGCAAGGCCGAGAACGGCAAACCCGCCGCCAAGCCTCAGCGCTCCGCCAAACAGAAGCGATAACATACCAGTTTGCAGCGGCGCTGATGCGCTCTATAAAGAATGCCTATAACGGTCGCCGCACGTCGCCACACGGTTTCGGTAAGTTGAAATACCATGTGCAGATTACTGGGATACGCGACGGCAGGCTTCAACCTGAGTCTCAACGCCGTGTTGGGGCAAGACAATGTCGAGGATTTCCGTGAACTGTCTGAAATCCACAATGATGGCTGGGGTGTAGCCCAGCTTTCCGATCCTGCCGAAGCACCGCACGTGCGCGACGGTGGCGCACCCACCCCGGAAACCGGCACCCGAATCTACAAGTCGACCATCGCGGCCCGTCATGACAGCACGTTTGAGGCGCTGGCCGACGAACCGTCTCGCGGTGCCATCTGGCACCTGCGCTTGGCAAGTTCCAATCTGCCGCTCATCATGGAGAACCAGCACCCGTTCTATGCGAACGGCCTGAGCTTCATCCACAACGGCGATATCTCGGACGCCAATGGCCGCAACATCGTCACCAACCGCTCATACCCGGTGAACCACAGCGTGTTCCTCTCCACCGGCGGCCGTTCCGACTCCGCCATCTTCTTCGCGGTGATTCTGGAATACATCGGCTTCGGCTTCTCGCTCGACGAGGCCGTGGCCCAGGCCGTGCGCGAACTGCGCCAAGCCTACCCGAAGTCCAGCTACAACTGCATGATTCAGTCCGAGGACCAGCTCATCGCCCTGTGCGCCGCCGGTCGTGAGAAGACCAGCCCGCGCATCGTGGAAATCTACGATGAGTACGGCCGTGGCGAGCAGGCCGCCGACTACCGTGTGATGCGCTACCGTGAGCTGCGCGACGACAACGGCGACTCCGCCGGTGTGGTGGTCTCCTCTTCCGGCTACAAGCAGGAAGGCTGGAACGTGCTGGAGAACGACCAGATGATCATCGTCTCCAACCGCAACGGCACCTACCGTCTCCGTTCCATCTGAAATACCTTCATAAGCCCCCTCTGACGAGGGGGCTGTCAGCCGACAGGCTGACTTGGGGGGAGACCCCTAGAGCCTCAAATCATCCGCATCCCATACTTCTCCGCCAACGCCGGAATATCCGGCACGCCATACTTGGCTACCAGATCCAGCCATCGCTGTTTGTTCTCTCCGCCAAATCGCTCGGCTCGGGCCGTATACGCCTCGACCTGCAGGAACTTCGGCGGCACTGACTTGCTATGGAACTTGTCGGCGTACATCACCACTTCCTGCTCGAGATTCATCGGCACATAGTCGGCTGGTGGCAACGGCAGCTCCTGGCGCACCACATCCTCGCGCGTAAGTCCCACGCCGGTATGGTTGCGGCAGAACTGGGCGATGGACTCGTCCACGCCCTCGTCGAGCAGATACTCGTAGCCCTTAAGACCGTGCAGAATGTAGCGTTTCTTGCTGAATTTGAGCGGTTCGCCGTCAGAGCCGTCATGCTTGAACACGCGGTAGGTGCCGATGTCATGCAGCAGTCCGCCGATGAGTACCAAATGCTCGTCGAGCAGACGCGGCGGCACATGGCCGCCGGTGACGCCTGCGGTGGGCGGTACCTCCGCGTCCTTCGGTAATGTGCAGCGGCGCGTGAACAGCGCGTTCTGCCGGCGCACGATCTGGCAGCCGATGGTCGCTACAATCACGCAATGCGTGTGCACCAGCTCGTACGCCGCCTTGGACGGCGCGATTTTGCGGTGCAATTCGTCGATCTGCTCCAGTGTGGGAATATATCCGGTCATAATTATCAGGTTTCGCCTCGTACGGTCAGATTTATCCTCAGATTAGCGCGGCAATGAGCCGCAGCATTGAAAAACCCCTGTGATTCGGCAATACGAATCACAGGGGGCTCTATGGTCTGAACATCAGATTTCGAAGAGTGTGTCGGCTGCTTCGGCGATCTCGCGCGACGCAGTGAGCACGATAACGCAGTGCTTCGGGTCACCGGTGTGCGCCAGCTTGGCCAGCGCGGCGAACACGGTCACCTCGTCATCCGCGTTCAGCCCTCGTGTCGGCTCGTCGAGGATCAGCACTTCGGCTTCGGTGCTGATTGCACGGGCGATGGCCACCAAACGCTGCTGTACCAAAGGCAATGTGCCGACGGCCACGCCGCTGGTGGCCTCAGAGAAGCCGACCTTGGCCAGCAGTTCGCGGGCGATTACCGGCTTGGGCTTCAGGAAGTTGCGGTTGGACGCATTCATGGCGTACAGCACGTTTTGTTCGGCGTCGATCTTCGGCTGCACGGCGTGCAGCTGCGGTACGATGCCCAGACGGTGGCCGCGCAGTTCCACGGGCTCGAGCTCAACAATGTTGGCGCTCTTGTTCATCACCGTGCCAGACGCCGGCGTGGTCAAACCGCTCATCACGCCCATCAGCGCGCGACGCTTGGCGTCGGCGGTGATGCCCGAATCGGGGTCGTCGCTGATCAGCAGCGCGTATGCGTGTCCGGAATAGCAGAAGAAATTCGCGCCATCGAGGATGTTGACCTTGCCCTTGGGTCCGGCGACCGTCACCTTGTTCAGGGCGAAGGTCGGGTAGGTCTTGAGCAGAATGTCGTCGGAACCGCCGCCCACCAACACGCGATCGATACGTGAGGCCAGCGTCATGGTGGGTTCGGACGCTTTGCCCTGAGGCTCCGCATGCTCGGCCAATGCGTCTTTGTGATCGGTTTTGGCCAGTCGGAGTGTTTCGTTGACGCGGGCGGCATTGCGCTCGGTCACTTCGGCGGATGCGTTGGCCGAAGCGATGGCGTCTGCTTCGGCCTCGTTGGTCTCGTCGGTTTCTCCGGTTTCGGCAGATGCCAGTGCGCTGTAAATACCATCGTCAACAGTGCCTTCGTCATCAACGTCATCGAAGGTCACGCTGAACTGCATGGAGTCAGCTGGAACGGATTCAATGGCGTCGTTCGTCTCAGTCTCAGAAGTCGCTTCGTCAGCCGTTGCGTCAGTGGTCTTCTCGAGTTCCTGATCGTTGTTCCTGTCGCTCATGCCTGTGCCTCCGCATCGTCGGTTGTGGTGGTCGTCTTGTTGGTCTCGCTCACGGTGCCCCAGTCGCCATCGGCGGCAAACAGCTTGTTCGCGCTGAAGAACGCAAGGCGCAGGGCGGCAAGAATCGCCAGGATCAGGATTGAACCCAGTCCATACCAGACCATGGTCCAAATCAGGCCCGATGTCACCGGGGTGGCATGGCCGGATGCCAGGGCAGATCCGATCGGATTGGCGGCGAACGCGCCTCCGACCAGACCAATCACGTAGAAGGGCAGGGTGACGATGAACACTTCCAGCATGAACTGCCATCCCAAACGCCCGCGAGTGACGCCGGACACCAGTGCCATGCCGATCTCGTCGTCACGCTTGGGCGCCCACACGCCCGACAGCACGAGGATGAGCAACAGCACGCCGCCCACGGCAACCAACACAATGGTGCCGGTCTTCGCGCGCGAGGATAGCGTATCCAGCGGCTCCAGAGAAGCGTTGTAGGATTCCAGCGAGGGGGAAGAGAACTCGTAACCCTTGGCGGGCAGCTTGGACTTCTTGAGGGTGGATACCAAGGACTTGTATGTAGCGGAATCACCGGCGTCGAACACCACGTCCAGATCCGGGACTGCCCAGCCGGAGACGGTCTTGTCGGTGGACTGTGGGTCGAGTCCGGCCTTGGCGAAGGTCTGATAGTTGGTGAAGATCGCGTTCTCGCGGTTGCGGGCGGCCGTCACCGGATTGGCGACGGCGGATTCGGATGTGTACTTGTAGATGCCGCGCACCTTGAGCTCGGCCGTGGTCTGGGCGTCCGAGGCGGCCGCCACCTTGAGCGTATCGCCCACCTTCAGGTTGTTGGCGGAGGCAAACGCTTCAGAGACCAGTGCGCCGGTGGTGTTCGGGTTGGAGGACTGGTTGTTGTAGCTCAGGTCCTTGCCGTCCACGATTTCGAAGGTACCGAGGTCGCTGGCCTTGGCGGCATCCTCGGTCCAGAAGGCTCGCCAAATGAGCTGGCCGCCGGTCTCATCATCGGAGGCCGAGCCCAGCGATCCGCCGTCCAGGGCCTTCAAATCACCGCTCACGCGGGCCGGCACGGTTTCGGTAACCGTGAAGTTCAACGAGTTGGTGGCCGACTGGACGAGCGTGGCGTATTCGGTGTATGAGGTCCACGTCATGTAATGCTTGGTGGAAGCCGAGTCCGTAGCGGAGACCTTCTTCCACGTAGCCGCAGTCGGGCGAATGGCCAACGTGGCCTTCTGCTGATCGTACGTGGTGGTGTGTGCGTTGGTATCTTCTTGAATGATGGCCAGTCCGGCGACTGTGCCGAAGGTGACCGCCAAGGTGATGAACGCGGTCAGGGCCGTACGTCCTTTAGAACGTGTCAGGGCCCGCCAGGCGTTGCTGAGGACGAACATGTAATTACCTCTCCCGTTCTCCTAAGCCGAACAGATCAATACGGCTTTAACTATTGTTGCGTTTAGTGACCGTTTTCTTGCGCAATACTGTTATACCCCTCAATGAAGTCTGAGAACATTCTGACAGCGATGTGGTGGTCATGAGGGGATTTGCACCCGGTATGGGATAAACCCTCGGTCTATTTCGGTGGCATCGGTACACTGGCATGAGATATGCGTGGCGTCACGTGTGCTCCGGCATGTCTGCGATTCCGGATTCGCCCGGAGTCCGGCATCCGGAAGCGTGGCCTTGCGCCGTTGGATAAGAGTATGAGCTGAGCAGATTTTCGGGTAGGATAAGTATGCGATTCACTTCAGGGCATTCGAGCCATAAGGCTGTGGGGCGTAGGAGAAGCCGCCATGCCGGTAACGGGAAATCCAATCGCTCCGCATCTACGAATAGCGCTGCAAATCAGCAGACGGGTCCCGTAAACCTGAAGACTCCCCAGCACGTGGGTGGCAACGGCCGTTCGCTGGTCAGCCGTACACCGATATGGGCGCGAGTGGTGGTTGTACTGCTGCTGACGTTGCTGGCCAGCGTCACCTGTGTGGGCACGCTCTACGCGGCATCCGTCTCGAGAATGGCCGCGGATGCGCAGCGTGTGCTGACATCCGCCGAAAATCTGGCCAATTCGGCACTTGGCTGCGGCGGCGATAAGAGTCTGTCGGACATCTCCCAAGAGCTGGTCAATGCCACCAATGATCTCAATGCGGAGCTGAACGGCCCACAGTGGGACTTCTTCCGCGACCATTCGCGATTCGGAAGCGACATCACCGCCGCCCGCGAAATGCTGGCTTCCGTGGATACGCTGGTCAACGGTCCGTTCACTGATCTGCTGAACCTGTCCAAACGATTGCAGGGCTTCTCCCTGAAGAATGGCTCGGTGGACGTCAGCGCCCTGATGGATATGCCGGATATCGTCAAGCAGGCGCATAAGGATATCTCGCAGCAGCTCACCAAGCTCAACAAGGTGCCGACTCCGAGCGTCGCCAAGGTGGCCACCGTGCTCGAAACCGAAAAGGCTGCGCTCAAGACCGTGGATTCGATGCTCGGCGAATACGATGGCCTCATTAACTTGCTACCGCAACTGCTTGGCGAGGACGGCAAGCGCACGTATTTGGTGATGGTGCAGAACCCGGCCGAGCTGCGTTCGGCGGGCGGCATGGTAGGCACCATCGCCGCAATCACGGCAGATAAGGGCACGATTACCATCGGTGATTTCGCCACCACTTCTGGTTGGGACATTCCTGAGGAGCCAATGGATGATACGGTGCTGAAGGAGCGCCAGGTATTTGGTGGCACTTTTGACCAGTACCCGGCCACCACGACCATCGACCCCGAATTCCAGCGTGTGGCACAGATGAACAAATACATGTGGCTGTATCAGAAAGGCAACGAAGACGAGAACGTAGCGGGTGTATTGTCACTCGATCCCGTATTCCTCCAGGCATTGCTGGGAGCCACAGGCGAGGTCAAGCTTTCGGACGGCCGAGTGCTGGATGACACCACCACGGTGCCGTTCTTCGCTTCAGACCTGTACACGGATTACCCGGACTTCGAGCAGCAGAACAACTTCGTTTCCGAAGCGGCTCAAGCAATTATGAACCATGTGCTTGGCAACGCGAATGCTTCCACCGCATCCCCGCTGTTGAAGGCAATTAGAGATACCAGCGCTAGCGGTCATTTCAAGCTATGGATGGCTGATCCGGATGAGCAGGAGGCGCTGATTGCCACCGGACTTATCGACGATAAGGCCAGTGGCGAGTTGTCTGCTGACAGTCAGGTGCCCGAAGCCGGCATCTATCTTTCGGAGCTGCAGCAAGGCAAGCAGGATTGGTATCTGAAGACCTCCACCACGGTCACCAAAACCTGCGGTGACGTCTCGGCCAGCCAGAACGCCCTGTATTCTGGCGTGCTGGATAAGCGCATCACGACAGCCGTGCGTAACACGCAGCTGGGGCAGTTTACGGAAGATCAGCTCGGTGACGAATACACGGTCACCTTCACCATGAAGAACACGCTGACTAAGGCTAAGGCCGAATCGTTGCCTGATTTCGTTAATGGCGGCTCGGAGAATCCAGTGCTCGGCGGCATGTTGTACCGCGTGGTGCTTACCGCCCCGTACGGTGGCGAAATCACCGCTGTGCAGGCTGATATAGATTCATGGGGTACCAACACCGCGAGCCTGTATGACCGTCAGTACATTATGTTCAACCAGCAGTGGATCGAGCCCGGAAAAGAATTGACGATTGCTTATACCGTTCGGGTCAGCAGCGATGCCACACATCCACTGAACGTGGTAACCACGCCGGTGGTGAATGCGGATGGCGTCGAGACGGGCTCCAACGGTAATGTGACCGATGAGTGCACGGCGGATACGAACGGCGCCGATGGTGCGAACGACGACAAGAACGGCGGCGCGGACGGCGGCAGGAACGATGCGCATAAGGACGCGTCCTCCGATCCCTCGGCCGGCCTGGACACCTTGGACAAGCTGAAGAGCCAGATCAGCTGCCCGGTCGATCTGAAGTCCCTGGCGGGATCCATGTGATGACCATGCCCGATTCCGTTTCCGGCGTCGCCGGCAAGCCGCGCGACGTGAACTACGATCTGCTGCGCGTGGTGGCGATGTGCCTGGTCATCGGCGTCCACGTGATCAACAACTACATGCCCGTCAAGATGACCCTCGCCGGCAGCGCGGAAGTGACGCGATCCGTGCTGTTCGCGCTGTTCATGGTCTGCAATCCGCTGTTCATTATGGTATCGGGCCGGTTCAACCTGACATTCGATGCCGCGCAAGGCGCCGGTCGGCCCCGACCCAATGGTCTCGCGCCGTACGCGCGCTACTACTACAAACGTTTTATCTCGCTGATTGTGCCGTATCTGCTGTATGCGGGCGGCATGGGATTCGTTGCCTACCTGGTGATTGATCATCGTTCGGTTGGCGGCGCTGTGTCTGGAACGTTGTTCGATCTGTTCTCCGGGTATGACGATTCCGTCTATTGGTTCGTGTTCATGCTTGCCGGGTTTGTGCTGGCAACGCCGTTCCTGGCCGCGATGATGCGTACGATAGGCCGATCGGGAGCCTGGTTGCTGGTCGGGCTGGCCGCCGCCGTGGCCGCTGCCGAGCATATATGCGATCTTGCCGGATATCCGTTGACGTTCCTGCAGTCATTCCCTTGGCGTGGACTGCTGATCTACTACCTGTTGGGATTCGTGTTGGAATACTATCCGCCGTCCGCGCGTATACGGCACGGCGTGTATGCGTTGGCACCATTCGCCTTGGCTTGGACCGTTGCCACGCCATATCTGTTCGCCGGCCAGCAGATGCAGGTTGGCCGCACGGTCACGGTTGCGTTCGCGATGGTGGTAATGGCGACGTTCCTGTTCTTCCGGTACGACGTGCACATCACGTCGGCGCGGGTGCGTAAGGCGATTATCTGGCTGGCTGGATATTCCTACACGATTTATTTGGTGCACTCGCCACTGTCCAAGGTGCTGATCGGCCCGCGGATTCCCGCGCCCACGGACGGATGGTCGTATGCGGGTATCAGCGTGCTGATGTTTGGCGCTACGTTGCTGGCGGCGCTGTTATTTGCGGTGATTGCCGATACCGTGGTGCTTAAGCCCGTGCAGCGTCTGCTACGGAAGGTACGGCTGTAGATTCGGATGCAGTGCTTGAGTCGCGCGGCGTTGTGTGGCTTGTGTGGCTTGTGTGGCTTGCGTGGCTTGCGCGTCGCCGCAACCCGGCAACGCATTCGCAAGCGCAGAGCATGAAGATGCCGCTTAATGGCAGGAAGTAGCGGAACTGCACGCCGTCCACGCCAGTCGCGTCGGCGGGCGTATATTGCAGCCACAAGGCCAGATACGTGAGCAGGATGATGCCGGTGGCTACTGCGCAGGCGTACCACCAGAACCATCCCATCCGTGCGCTGAACACACGCTTCGCTGTAGCCACAATTAGCACGATCAACAGCACGGCCAGTACTGCCCAGAGAGACAGGATGACCAGTGTCTGCATGCGGGAATCCAGGTTCGATTGCCCGGTGATTATGGCGCGCGCAATAGATGCGATGGCGCCAAACAGGCCATGTGCCCCAAACGGATCGGCGAACAGTTGGCTTTTCTTTGCCGTCATGGCCTCGTAAGACACGATGGACGGCGTGGTGGTGAACCAGCCGGTGAGCTTCATCCAGGCTGCCAGGAACGCGAATCCGATGATATTGCCCGCCGCCACAATGGCGATACGAGGTGCGGTAAGGCGGGGAAGCGGATGCCGTGCGGCGCTATGACAGGGTATCAAAGCCAGGAATCCCAGTAGCAGAAGCGGAGTGAACGTGAATTTCGACATGCCCATCAGCACGCCTACGGTCATGAGCGCGGCCAATCGTCCGTTACCGGCGCGCGGGTCGGCCATGCAGGAAAACAGCAGGCACGCGAACAATAGGCACAGCGCCTGTGCCATGGAATCGGCCGAGATGGCGAACGAATAGCGGAAGATCAACGGCGGTGAGACCAAGAGTAGGGCCATAGGCAAGCGCCAGCGGGGGAGTGCAGCCACGGCGGCGAACATACAGCCGGCGTACACCAGCAACATGATTACTTCCGCGAGTACGTATGTGGTGCCAGAGGTGAGCGTTGAGGCTGCTCCTATGGCAAAGGCGGCCAATTGCGGCAGATAGGCGACGGGTGAATTAACCGCTGCATTGTTGTAGGGCGTGTCCACGCAGGTGGTGTTTGCGGTGCTGCCCATGCCATACCGCTCAAGAAAATCGGCATTGACGGCAGCCGGATCGTAGCCATCGTAATGGTCGATGGAGAATTGGATCCAATCACGGCTCACGCACCCGCCCACATTGCCGCTGCCCGAATGCAGAATGCTGGTCGAGTCGACCGGCCGAGCCAGCACATCCCCGTTGACGATGCCGTCGATGTGATACGTGTGCGCCCACACGTCTGGAATATGCCCGGCAGGCGTCACCGCAATCAGCATGAAACCCATTGCCAAGATCACTGCAGCAGCCAAGGCCGGCATCAGACGGTTCAGCCGCTTCCACGCAGCGTTCGCCGCCACTCGTGAGAACACGGTCGAAGGAGCAGAAACAGCATCAGAGGCATCGGAAGCATCAGACATATGTCCCACTATATATGAGGTGTTGGTGGTGATTGAGCGATGCCTGAAAGCAGTACCTTCTATTGTTAGGTATTTCTAACAAAACCAAATTGTTAGATAATTCTAACGTTCGCAAATTGCTAAATATGTCGAGTTGCATGGTGCAAGTGTGCAGTTTCCAGCAGTGTGTCAGGTCTAGTGTCGAATATTAGGCAAAGGACCTGTTGGAGAGGAGCAAGAATGCACAAGAAAACTATCGCAATAGTGTTAGTGGCGACAGCATTATTTATAATGATGCCTTTCATCTGGCAACGGATAAACTTTCAGTGTGGAAGGCCTCTCTATGCGGATTGGTCCGCATGGTGGTCGTTCGGAACTTTTCTTCTCGCCGTGATTGCTGCTTGCTTGACATGGCAAGAGTATCATGCGGCTAAAAGGCCTAGACTCATGGTGAAACTGGCAAAGTCGTACCAGCAGCTTGTCGCGGGAGAGATTACGGAGTCTGTGCATTTTGGCGGATTCTAGTGGTGGTTGCAACACCTGAGGTTTGAGCGGCCTTCCATGGTCACGTTGTCGGTTGTTGAGGTTATCACGCGGCGTCGAGCAGTTCGATGATCTTCTCGCTTGGTTTCATGAACCCGAGG
>ENA-OQMY01000010-OQMY01000010.1-human-gut-metagenome-genome-assembly--contig:-NODE-10-length-87973-cov-5.843954_pt1 | contig 87973 bp, 76 predicted proteins | sample MGYA00242623_ERZ504868 | MGnify/ENA primary metagenome ERZ504868 (study PRJEB26092, sample SAMD00036386) | human gut metagenome | host: Homo sapiens | study: EMG produced TPA metagenomics assembly of...
GTTCTTTCTTCGGAATTTCCTCCAGAAGGCGTTTCAGCACTTCCTTCACATCACCGATCACACTGGCATCCACTTTGATATTTTTATTGATCTCCGCAGCATCCACATCGATCTGAAGGATTTTTGCATTATGTGCAAAAGTTTTGGTATTTCCTGTTACACGGTCACTAAAGCGTGCACCGAGAACAATAAGAAGATCGCACTCTGTTACGCCAAGATCGGAAGTCTTGGTTCCGTGCATACCTACCATACCTGTATAGAGAGGATCTTCTCCCGGGAAGGTACCCTTGCCCATCAGAGTATCGCAGACAGGAGCCTGGATCCTGCGAGCCAGCTCACGTACTTCCTGGTCAGCACCGGAGATCACACATCCGCCGCCAACAAAAATAAACGGTTTCTCTGCCTCTCTGATCATTTCCAGCGCCTGATCAATATCTTCTTTACGGATACTTTTGATCTCACGGTTAACCGTAGCCGGATGGCATGGCTCATATTCATATTTCATTCCTGTGATATCCTTCGGGACATCCACAAGCACCGGGCCGGGTCTTCCGCTTTTTGCAATATAAAATGCTCTTCTTAACGTATCTGCAAGATCTTCGATATTCTTTACGATGAAACTGTATTTTGTTACAGGCATTACGATACCTGCGATATCAACCTCCTGGAAAGAATCTCTTCCCAGGAGTGGTCTTCCTACGTTTGCAGTAATGGCTACCATCGGTACGGAATCCATGTATGCAGTCGCGATCCCTGTTACCAGGTTAGTTGCTCCTGGACCGGAGGTTGCCAGGCAGACACCTACCTTTCCGGTCGCTCTTGCATAACCGTCAGCAGCATGGGATGCACCCTGCTCGTGGGAGGTCAGTACATGTGTGATCTCATCTTTGTATTCATATAAGGCATCGTAAACATTCAGGATCGCGCCGCCCGGATATCCAAATACGGTATCAACGCCCTGCTCCTTCAGACATTCTACGATGATCTCTGCACCTGTAAGCTGCATATCTTTCGTTCCTCCTTATTTTGCTTTCGGTACTTCCAGGATCGCACCACGGTTTCCGGATGTTACCATGGAAGCATATCTTGCCAGATATCCGGTTGTCACCTTCGGCTCTCTTGGCTGCCATTTTTCTCTTCTAGCCTGCATCTCTTCATCTGAAACCTTGATCTCCAGTTTCAGCTCCGGAATATTGATGCTGATGATATCGCCTTCCTCAACCAGTGCGATCGGGCCGCCTACTGCTGCCTCCGGTGATACGTGTCCGATAGCGGCTCCTCTAGATGCACCGCTGAAACGTCCGTCGGTGATCAGGGCTACGGAAGAACCAAGTCCCATTCCCACGATGGCAGATGTAGGGTTCAGCATCTCTCTCATTCCAGGGCCACCCTTTGGTCCCTCATAGCGGATAACCACAACATCCCCCTCTACGATCTTACCGCTCTTGATGGCAACAATTGCGTCATCCTCGCTGTCAAATACACGTGCAGGACCTTCATGTACCAGCATCTCCGGTACAACTGCCGAACGTTTTACAACACCACCATCCGGTGCAAGATTTCCTTTCAGTACGGCAAGTCCGCCTGTCTTTGTATACGGATTGTCGATAGGACGGATAACATCCGGATTCAGGTTTACACAGTTTTTGATATTCTCACCTACTGTTTTTCCGGTTACTGTCATACACTCTGTATGGAGAAGTCCCAGCTTGTTCAGCTCATTCATGACCGCATAGACACCACCGGCCTCATTAAGATCTTCCATGTAGGTCGGGCCTGCCGGTGCAAGGTGGCAAAGGTTCGGGGTCTTCTCACTGATCTCATTTGCGAAGCTGATATCAAAATCCATTCCGATCTCATGTGCGATAGCCGGAAGATGAAGCATACTGTTTGTGGAGCATCCAAGTGCCATATCTACTGTAAGTGCATTTAAAACTGCCTCTTTTGTCATAATGTCTCTTGGGCGGATGTTCCTTCTGTACATTTCCATTACCTGCATTCCTGCATGCTTTGCAAGACGGATACGTTCAGAGTATACTGCCGGGATGGTACCGTTTCCTTTCAGTCCCATACCGAGAACCTCTGTCAGGCAGTTCATGCTGTTTGCAGTGTACATACCGGAACATGATCCGCAGGTCGGGCAGGTTTTGTTCTCGAATTCTTCCAGATCATCTGCTGTGATGGTTCCTGCTGCATAGGAGCCTACTGCCTCAAACATACTGGAAAGACTGGTTTTGTGTCCTTTTACATGGCCGGCAAGCATCGGGCCGCCGCTTACGAATACAGTAGGAACGTTGATCCTTGCCGCTGCCATCAGAAGGCCAGGTACGTTTTTGTCACAGTTGGGAACCATGACCAGAGCATCGAACTGATGAGCCAGTGCCATGGCCTCTGTGGAATCTGCGATCAGGTCACGTGTTACAAGGGAATATTTCATTCCAACGTGTCCCATTGCGATTCCGTCACATACTGCGATCGCCGGAAATACAACCGGTGTGCCGCCAGCCATTGCAACGCCGAGCTTTACAGCATTTACAATTTTGTCAAGGTTCATATGTCCCGGTACGATCTCGTTATAAGAACTTACGATTCCTACCAGTGGTTTGTCCATTTCTTCCTTTGTCATTCCAAGGGCATTGAACAGGGAACGATGTGGTGCCTGCTGTGTGCCTTTTCTTACGGTATCACTTTTCATTTTTAAGGTCTCTCCTTTTTATTCTTTACGATAAGATCCGGTATCTGTTTATAGACTTCCTCTTCCAGGTACCGGTTTTTTACTTGTTCTGTTTCGTTTTCTTCTCTCTGTCCCGCTTTATTTATGCAATGGCATCTGCGATCAGATCGCCCATCTCTCTGGTTCCGACAAGCTTGCATCCGTCAGACATGATATCTCCTGTTCTGTAACCCTCTGTAAGAACCTTCTGTACTGCTGTTTCCACAGCATCTGCTTCTTTATCAAGATCCAGAGAATATCTCAGCATCATAGCAGCGGAAAGAATGGTTGCGATGGGGTTTGCCTTGTTCTGGCCTGCGATATCCGGTGCAGAACCATGGCTCGGCTCATAGAGACCAAGCTTTGTCTCATTTAAGCTTGCGGAGGAAAGCATTCCGATGGAACCGGTCACCATACTTGCCTCATCAGAGAGGATATCTCCAAACATGTTTTCTGTAAGGATAACATCAAACTGCTTCGGATCACGTACCAGCTGCATTGCACAGTTATCAACCAGCATATGCTCCAGTGTTACATCCGGATAATCCTTTGCCACATCCTCCACTACACTTCTCCAGAGTCTGGAAGAATCAAGAACATTGGCTTTATCTACACTTGTAACCTTATTTCTTCTCTTACGTGCGATCTCAAATGCCTTAATGGCAATACGGCGGATCTCATTCTCATTATAAGAAAGAGTATCTACCGCTGTGCGGACTCCATTCTCCTCAGTAGTCTTTCTTGCTCCGAAATAAAGACCTCCTGTAAGCTCTCTTACGATGATCATGTCAAAACCATCTCCGATGATCTCATCACGGAGCGGGCAGGCATCACGAAGCTCATTGTAAAGATAAGCCGGACGAAGATTTGCAAACAGGTTCAGCGCCTTACGTATCGCAAGAAGACCTGCCTCCGGACGTTTGGACGGCTCCAGCTTATACCACGGGGATGTCTTGGCATCACCGCCAATGGAACCCATCAATACTGCATCAGAAGCTTTTGCCTGGGCAATGGCTTCCTCTGTAAGAGGTACTCCGTGAGCATCAATGGATGCCCCTCCTAAAAGAACCTCTGTGTATGAAAATTTATGACTGTATTTCTCACATACTCTGTCTAAAACTTTTTTGGCCTCGGCAACAATCTCCGGACCGATTCCGTCTCCCGGAATCAGGGCAATCTTGTACTCCATTTTATTCACTCCTCCGATTTCCCCTGTGCTGTAAAATTTTAACGCACTGGTGTGGATAATTGTTATTATCATAACGCACTTTTCGACGGATTTCAACCTATTAAATAGATAAAGTTATTTCCGAAATGCAAAAAATAAACGGCAATTCCCTGTTTCTGCCGCCACAAAGACATACTTTCGCACACAAAAAAGAAAAACCTGCCCCACCATTCCGGTACAGCAGTCTTTCTTTTTTAATCATATTCTGTTTTTCCTGATGATCTTCTCAGAATTTCCCGCTGGAACCACCGAAGGTATCACCGGAAGATGAGGTATGGGTGCTGGAACCACCGTTATTATCCTCATTTTTCGGTTTTGCAGATTTTGATACCGTACTGTAGAGGTAAAAATCATTACTTCTGGTCACATTCATACTGCCCTGCCGCACATAAGAAGCCGCCCGATCCTGTTTTCGCACAGTTTTCAGCTTTCTTCTCATATTTCCGGTCACCAGTAATCCTGCCACAAGCCCCACAGCAAGAGCGATCAGCAGGTTTATCCCAACCGCAAAAGGCTCATCCGGAAGGTTTTCCACATCGTATGGCTCTGCCTCATTTGCCTGCGTGATAAAATCATCGCATTCCGTGGCAAACTTATGAAACGCTTCGTTATAATCACCGTCACTTAAATAAGGCTTCACCTGATCCATGATGTAGGACTGTCCGGCATCCGTAAACACTTCTATCGCATATCCGTGTGTTGCAATGGCCCAGTTACGGTCTCCCATATCCAACAGGAATAAAATACCGTCACCATTTTCCCCCTGTCCATATCCATGGTCAATAAAATAATCCTCCGCATACGCCTGGGCTGTTTTTCCCTCAAGACTGTTAACGGTAACGACCACAACATCTACCAGATCCCGCTCACTGATCTCATCCAGAGTACTGCTCAGGCTCTCCTGCTGCTCTGCATCCAGAAGTCCCGCCTGGTCATCCAGACGGCTTACGGTGCCTGCCCATACCGGAAAAGCACATGCCAGACACAAAAGGATCGATATCAAAAATACAGATATTCTTTTTTTCATGGCATCCACCTCCCTACAAAGCCCAGATCAGATACAGGATAATATAAGTGATCACACCCACGACCCCCGTTGTTCCCAGGAACCATCGTGCAAAAGCGTTCTTGTCTGTAGGCAGATTTCCCACAAATTTCCCGGTCTGACCATTCATGGCAAATATGTAATTATCCCCCTTCCACTTCGTCTGCAGGATCCATACGGGATATAACGCATATTTCGTTGTCCCGTTATGAAGCCGGATACTGGTATTCTCCGGTACCACACTGGCGTATCCTCTCACCGTATCCCGGAATGCAGCCTCTGTGCTGCGGCGGATACGCTCATTGGCACGTTCCTCACACTCGCTGGCCGTCACATCATATTTATCTGCAAAATATCCAGCCAGATACGCAGTCTGAAAATCCACCGCTTCTTTGAAATCAAAAGGCTCTATAGACTCCATCAGATCATTTTCCATGCTGGCAGAGCCATCCACCGGTACATGATCAAAACCAAGAGAACCACTTCTATGTACTGCATAATAGCTGGTCTCCGTATAATCATAATCACTATCGCTCCAGAACCGGGTCTTTGTTGCACGGTAACGGATATCTGCGTCTGCGTCTGTGTCATACAGCCAGAACGGAACGTAGATGCCCTTAACCTCGCTGATATGATTCTCTGACTTAAATGCTTTCGGCAGAAGCCTCTTACCGGTAAGATGCTTTTTCAGCCTCTCCTTTGCCGCTTTCTTGTCCAGCTTAAACGGAATCACATAATCCGGCTTCAGTGCACCGGACAGCTGCCCGGTCATTACCACCGGACTTCCGCAAAACGGGCAGGCCGTTGCTGCCGTATTGGCATCTCCCACGATCTCACCGCCACAGGACTTGCACACATAGGTACGCAGCCCCTCACTCTCCCCGTCCCGCCACTCACTGCCGGCCTCATCCGACCAGCTCATATCCTCAGGCTGCTCTTCCTCCACAGTCTGGGCATATTCCGATAACGTACCAACATCAAACTCCGTATCACAAAACGGACACTTCATCTTCTGCACAGAACTGTCAAACTCTATGGAGCCACCACAGCACGGACACTTAAACTCCTGCATCTTCGCCATATATTCACCTCACTTCATCATTCTGTATCCAACAACCGGCAGGAGTTACCCTGCATTTTGCTCCTGACCATCTCTCTTTCTGATCTATACTGCATCCTCCGGTCCGAACGGATCACCGCACTCCGGGCAGAATTTCGGTGGATTCTCCGGATCTGCCGGTTCCCATCCGCACCTGCTGCAGCGATACTGCATCTTCTTCTCCGGCTTCTTCGCTCCGCAGTTCATACAGAACTTGCCTTTATTCACCGTACCGCAGGAACAGGTCCAGCTGTCCTCCACCGGACGCGATGCACCACACTCCGGACAGAATTTCCCCGAAGAAACCGCACCACAACTGCAGGTCCAGGAACCAGCCGCAGCCCCTGCTCCGTTCCCTGCCGGCGAAACCGGCCGCGCTGCCTGCTGCTGTACACTCTGCTGCTGCGCCTGTTGCTTCTGGCCCATCTCAAACAACTGCTGCGCATTCAGACCACCTGCATTAGCAGCCATACCCATGCCCATAAAACCAGTCATAGCCCCTGCTGAATTAGAAGCCGCAGCCTTCATAGCATCCGCCTGGGCCCCGGTCAGAGTAGCCGCAGCCATAGCAGGATCACGCATCATAGCCGTACGCTGAGCCTGCTTGATCATCTCGGCATCCTCATCCGGCAATGTCACAGAACCAAGTGCCACACTGACCACCTTAAGCCCACGAAGCTCCTCCCACTTGGCAGAAAGCACCTCATTCATGGCATTCTCCAGCTCCGTATTATGAGTCACGATCTGATTCGGACGCAACTCCAGCTCCGAAAGCCTTCCGAAAGCAGGCTGCAGCGCACTGATAAACTCCGCCTTCAGCTGTCCGTCCAGCTCCTCTCTGGTATACTCCCGCTCCACATTTCCACACACATTCGTATAAAAAAGAAGGGGATCCGCGATCCTGTAGGAATAAACACCATGACACCTCACAGCCACATCCACATCCAGCCCGATCCTAGAATCCACAACCCGGAACGGGATCGGATTAGCAGTACCAAACTTGTTATCCACAAGCTCCTTGGTATTAAAATAATACACCCTCTGATCCTTACCCGTATCACCGCCAAAAGCAAACCTCTTCCCGATCGTATCAAAGGTCTTCCTGATTCCGTCACCCAGACTACCTGAAAAAATACTCGGCTCCGTAGAAGCATCATACGTATACTCTCCCGGATCCGCACAAACCTCAACAACCTTTCCCTGCTCCACGATCATCATACACTGACCATCCGCCACAGCGATCCCGCTGCCGCTGGAAATAACATTATCACTCCCATGCTTATTGGAAGACCTGGAAGAAGACCTCTTCGTCCCCTTCACAACCATCACTTCTTTATCCATAGCCTCACAGTAAAAAAACCTCCTTCCACTGATCCGCCAACGTACCACCCGCTGCACCCACAGCCGCTCTGATAAGACCCATAAATCCAACCCCTTTCTGAAAATTCATTCTTATTTACAATTTTACGATATTCCAAAGCCATCGTCACTCTCATTTCTGATAGTAACATCATTATTACACGAATTTTACCAAAAATCCACTTATTTCTATACAATATTACAATTGTCATATTCCCATCACATCCACAATTGTAGGCATATCCACACAGTCCATCCGCGCTGGCATCAAAGGCTATTCTAGGCACATCCACACAGTCCATCTGCGCTGGCATCAAAGGCTATTCTCCCATCACATCCGCAATTCTAGGCACATCCGCAATCCAGGCTGACAGCGCAGCGCCTCAGCCGTCCCCCCAACCAAACACAAACTCAGCCATTGCAGTCGTCCAGCGCAGCGCTGACGACCCACAACCAACCGTCAAACGACACTATTTCTCACCGGAAGCACCAGCCGGGGAAGGGGATGCTGGATGGCTCTGCTTCTGCAGGAGGGGAGCTGATTCTTGGACGGCGGGAATCTGCGTTGTTTTTCAAAAGTCCGCTGTCTGAGCGGCAGCAGGCCGCGAGTTCGGACTTTTGAAAAACGCTTTTAGCAGATTTCCGGCGTCCTAGAAGCCAGCCCCCGACGAAGCCGCAGACCAGCCAGCATCCCCTTCCCCGGCGTCCCTTCATCGTTCGTTCGTCCGTTCATCCACATACAAATACAAAAAAAGACACCACGTCACAAAAAAACGCAGTGCCTCTCTCATATTCAAGTTATTGCGAAAAAAGCATCAAGCAGAAGCCTGATCAGCCTTCTCAACCTCAGCAATCGCCTGCTTCCTCATAGGAATACGGCAATTCTTATTATTACCAAACTCAACAATAACATCTTCCTCAGTCATATCAATAACAACACCATAAAAACCACTGGTAGTAACAACACTGTCACCAACCTCCATGCTGTTCAACATAGTCTGAGTTCTCTTCTGCTCCTTCTTCTGCGGACGGATCATCATAAAATACATAATTCCAAACAGAACTACGATCCAGACAATACCAAGACCCGCGCTAAGTCCGCCAGCTGCCGCTGTAGATGATGCGATCATTTCAAATTCCTCCTGCTAAAAACAAATAATCTGCGGTACCCCCGCCGTTACTGACCTCTAAAAGTGTCACTTCGTACTATCATACACAAAAACCAAAAAACCTTCAAGAGTTTTCTTATAAAATCAAAGTAATTTACACAAATTTTATAAATAAAACTTACCGGTTCCCGTTGATCCTGCCTTCCTCAAAGCCTTCCAGACGCATCTTCTTATAAGCCGCAAAATTCCCTGCATCCAGCGCATCCCGGATCTCTTCCATCATATGATTATAGAAATACAGATTATGCAGAACACAAAGCCTCATGCCAAGCATCTCCTTCGCCTTCAGAAGATGACGGATATACGCTCTGCTGTAATGACGGCAGGTCGGGCACTGGCACTCCTCATCGATCGGTTTGGAATCCAGCTCATACTTTGCATTAAAAAGATTCATCTTGCCATGGTTGGTATACACGTGACCATGACGGCCGTTACGGCTGGGATATACACAGTCAAAAAAGTCAATACCACGCTCAACCCCCTCCAGAATATTGGCCGGGGTACCAACCCCCATAAGATACGTCGGCTTGTTCTGCGGCAAATGCGGAACCACCTCATCCAGGATCCGGTACATCTCCTCATGACTTTCACCAACTGCAAGGCCGCCCACTGCATAGCCGTCCAGATCCATCTCCGCGATAGCCTGGGCATGCTCAATACGGATATCTTCATAAACAGCCCCCTGGTTAATGCCAAAAAGAAGCTGGTTCTTGTTAATGGTATCCGGCAGACTGTTCAAACGAGCCATCTCATCCTTGCATCTTTTAAGCCAACGTGTTGTACGCGCTACCGATTTCTGTACATAATCCCTGTCTGCCACACTGCTTGGGCACTCATCAAAGGCCATTGCAATGGTAGAGGCCAAATTTGACTGGATCTGCATGCTCTGCTCCGGTCCCATAAAAATCTTATGACCATCGATATGAGAGTTAAAATACACGCCCTCTTCCTTGATCTTACGAAGCTTCGCCAGCGAAAACACCTGGAATCCGCCGGAATCGGTAAGGATCGGTCTGTCCCAGTTCATAAATTCATGAAGACCTCCCAGCTGCTTTACCACCTTGTCGCCAGGGCGCACATGAAGATGATAGGTATTGGACAGCTCTACCTGTGTACCGATCTCATGAAGATCCACAGTGGAAACTGCACCTTTAATTGCTGCAATTGTTCCTACATTCATAAAAACAGGAGTCTGGATCGTTCCGTGGACCGTCTTAAACTCGCCCCTTTTCGCTCTTCCTTCTGTTGTGATCAGTTTATATTCTGCCATTTCATTTCCCTTCTAAAAACATTTTAAAGTTGTCTCTGCCCGGCATCTGCGTTACAGGTATGCCATAACCAGCTGTCGATGCAAATATCTTTCAAAACTTTTAGTCAATATCATAACACATTTTTTTCTTTACGGCTACTGATTGTTAAACTTTTACATTGCCATTTTTTAAACGATATCGTATAATATAGAATATTCGCTTAAAAATCCTTTATAATAAGAAGAAACAACTCCCATCTGACAGAAATGTCAGAGTCGGGCAACCCCTATATAGATACAACGAGGAGGAAATCAATTTTTTATGAAGAAACACACACTTGGAATTGACATTGGTTCCACCACTGTTAAGATTGCGATCTTAGACGAAAACGATACGCTTGTCTTCTCCGACTATGAGAGACATTTTGCAAATATCCAGGAAACCCTTGCAGATCTTCTTCAGAAAGCTGAGGATCAGCTTGGTGAACTGACACTCTGTCCGGTCATTACAGGTTCCGGCGGACTGACACTTGCCAATCATCTGGAAGTACCTTTTGTACAGGAGGTTATCGCCGTATCCACTTCCCTGCAGAAGCTGGCACCAAAGACAGATGTTGCTATCGAGCTTGGAGGCGAGGATGCCAAAATCATCTATTTCGAAAACGGAAATGTAGAGCAGCGTATGAATGGCATCTGTGCCGGCGGTACCGGTTCCTTCATTGACCAGATGGCATCTCTGCTCCAGACCGATGCACCAGGTCTTAATGAATACGCCAAACATTACAAGGCACTTTATCCCATTGCGGCACGCTGCGGTGTTTTCGCAAAAACAGATATCCAGCCACTGATCAACGACGGAGCAACTAAGGAAGACCTTTCTGCCTCCATTTTCCAGGCAGTTGTCAACCAGACCATTTCCGGTCTTGCCTGCGGTAAACCGATCCGCGGACACGTTGCCTTCCTTGGCGGGCCTCTTCACTTCCTTTCTGAGCTGAAGACTGCTTTTATCCGAACCCTGAAGCTGGATGATGAACATATTATCGCACCAGACAACTCTCATCTGTTCGCAGCCATCGGCTCCGCCCTGAATGCAAAGCAGGATGTTACCGTTTCCCTGACCGAACTGAAGGAACGCATGCGGACCACCATCAAGCTGGATTTTGAGGTAGAACGTATGGAGCCGCTTTTTGCCACAGAGGACGACTACCAGGCTTTCCATGACCGTCAGAGTGCCTACAGGGTAAAAACCGGAGATCTTTCCACCTATAAGGGAAAATGCTTCCTGGGGATCGACGCCGGCTCTACCACAACAAAAACCGCGCTGGTAAGCGAAGACGGAACTCTTCTTTATTCTTTCTACAGCAGTAACAACGGAAACCCGCTGAAAACCACCATCAACTCCATCAAGGAGATTTACAGCCTTCTTCCGGAAGATGCAGAAATTGCTTTTTCCTGCTCCACCGGTTACGGCGAAGCCCTGATCAAAGCGGCACTTCTTCTTGACGAAGGTGAAGTCGAAACCGTTTCCCATTATTACGCAGCTGCTTTCTTTGATCCTGAAGTAGACTGCATCCTGGATATCGGCGGTCAGGATATGAAATGTATCAAGATCCGTAACCAGACTGTTGACAGTGTACAGCTCAACGAGGCATGTTCCTCAGGCTGCGGTTCCTTTATCGAAACCTTTGCAAAATCTCTGAACTACACAGTACAGGACTTTGCAAAAGCAGCTCTTTTTGCAAAACATCCCATTGATCTTGGAACACGCTGTACTGTATTTATGAATTCCAAAGTTAAGCAGGCCCAGAAGGAAGGCGCTGAGGTTTCCGATATCTCCGCTGGTCTTGCCTACTCCGTTATCAAAAACGCCCTCTACAAGGTTATCAAGGTTTCCGATGCTTCCGAGCTTGGCAAGCATATCGTTGTACAGGGTGGTACCTTCTATAATGACGCAGTTCTCCGCAGCTTTGAGAAGATTGCCAACTGCCAGGCCATCCGCCCGGATATCGCCGGGATCATGGGTGCCTTCGGTGCTGCTCTGATCGCAAGGGAGCGCTATCAGGAGGGTGAAAAAACCTCCATGCTTTCCATCGATCAGATCAACAGCCTCCAGTACACCACCTCCATGGCAAACTGCCGCGGATGTACCAACAACTGTCGTCTGACCATCAACAAATTCTCCGGCGGCCGTAAATACATCAGTGGAAACCGCTGTGAGCGCGGACTTGGAAAGGAAAAGAACAAGGATCATATCCCGAACCTTTTCGATTACAAATATAAAAGGATTTTTTCCTATGAACCTCTTTCCGCAGATAAGGCTACCCGTGGACAGGTTGGTATCCCACGTGTTCTGAACATGTTTGAAAATTACCCCTTCTGGTATACCTTCTTTACAGAGCTGAAATACCAGGTGGTGCTTTCTCCTACTTCCACACGTAAGATCTACGAGCTGGGTATCGAATCCATCCCAAGTGAATCCGAATGCTACCCGGCCAAGCTTGCTCACGGACATGTCACATGGCTGATCCGTAACGGTGTGAAATTTATCTTCTACCCATGCATCCCTTACGAACGCAACGAGTTCCCGGATGCGGTCAACCATTATAACTGTCCGATCGTTACTTCCTATGCGGAAAATATCAAGAACAATGTGGACGAGCTCAGTGATCCATCCATCACCTTCCGCAACCCGTTCCTAGCATTTACTTCCGAGGATATCCTGACAAACCGCCTTGTGGAAGAATTCCAGGATATTCCTGCTGCCGAGGTCAAAGCTGCTGCCCATAAGGCCTGGGAAGAACTTGCAGCCGTACATACGGATATCCAGAAAAAGGGGGAGGAAACCCTACAGTACCTGAAAGAAACCGGCCGCCGCGGAATCGTTCTTGCAGGCCGTCCATACCATATTGATCCGGAAATCCACCACGGTATCCCGGATATGATCAACAGCTACGGAATCGCCGTATTTACCGAAGACTCCGTTGCACACCTTGGACATCTGGAACGTCCCATCCGTGTCAACGACCAGTGGATGTATCACTCCCGTCTCTACTCTGCCGCAAATTTTGTAAAAACAAGAGAGGATCTGGATCTGATCCAGCTGAATTCCTTTGGATGCGGACTTGATGCCGTTACCACCGATGAGGTTTATGAGATCCTGGATGGAAGTGACAAGATCTACACCTGCCTGAAGATCGATGAGGTCAACAACCTGGGTGCGGCAAGGATCCGTATCCGTTCCCTGATCGCTGCTATCCGTGCAAAACAGGCACAGAATAAAAAAAGGAACATCAATCCGGCTTCCATCGAGAAGATATCCTTTACCAAGCAGATGCGTAAGGAGTACACCATTCTCTGCCCGCAGATGTCTCCATTCCACTTCGGAATCTTTGAGGCTGCTTTTAAAGCATCCGGCTATAACCTGGAAGTCCTCCCCAACGACAACAAGCATGCTGTTGATGTGGGTCTTAAATATGTAAACAACGATGCCTGCTATCCGTCCCTGATGGTTGTGGGACAGATCATGGATGCTCTTCTTTCCGGCAAATATGACCTGAACAAAACTGCAGTCATCATGTCTCAGACAGGCGGCGGCTGCCGTGCCTCCAACTATATCGCATTCATCCGCCGCGCCCTGAAAAAAGCCGGCATGGAACAGATTCCGGTTATCTCCCTCAACTTAAGCGGACTGGAGAGCAACCCTGGCTTTAAGCTGACACTGCCGCTGATCAGGCGTATCGTTTACGGTGCCGTATTCGGTGATATCCTGATGAAATGCGTATATCGCATGCGTCCTTACGAGCTGGAAAAGGGTATCGTAAACCGCAAGCACAAGATCTGGGAGCAGCGCGTCATTGCCTTCGTAACAGGCAGCAGCGTCAGCCATGGTACCTTCAAAAAAATGTGCCGTGAGATGGTCCATGATTTTGATACGATCCCGATCTCCGATGAGAAAAAGCCTCGCGTTGGTATCGTAGGTGAGATCCTTGTCAAGTTCCTGCCTGCTGCCAACAACCACCTGGCAGATCTTCTAGAGACAGAGGGGGCAGAACCGGTTGTTCCGGATCTTATCGACTTTATCTGCTACTGCTTCTACAACCAGAATTTCAAGGTTGAAAAGCTTGGATTCAAGAAATCCAAGGCAACCATCGCAAATCTTGGCCTCAGAGCCATCGACTGGCTGAGAAAAACAGCAAATGAGGCCCTGGAGCAGAGCCGCCACTTTACACCGGCCGCAGATATCCGTGATCTTGCAAAAATGGCTGCGCCCATCGTTTCTGCCGGAAATCAGACCGGTGAAGGATGGTTCCTGACCGGAGAGATGATGGAACTCATCCACGGCGGTATCCCGAACATCGTCTGCATCCAGCCTTTTGGATGCCTGCCGAACCACATCGTAGGAAAAGGTGTCATCAAGGAAGTTCGCCGTGAGCATCCGGAAGCCAACATTGTTGCCATCGACTACGATCCAGGTGCCAGCGAAGTAAATCAGCTGAACAGGATCAAGCTTATGCTTTCCACAGCACAGAAGAATCTGCATAAAGACGATAAAAAAGACGCATAACAAGAAATGCAGGTTACAAACATCTTTTTCCCAAAAAACAAATTCAAAGCTACACAGCCGCAGGATCCCTGCCGGCTGTGCAGCTCTTTTTATTTCAGATATGATTCCTGTCAGACAGATTTTTTCTCTGATCCATCACTCTTCACAGGAGGCTTTGCACGGAGCATCAAAGCTCGGGTTAAAGGCATAGAAATTTTTGGCATCCAGCTGCTCCTGCACGGATCTCAGTGCTTCACCGAAACGCTGGAAATGGACTACCTCTCTTGCCCGAAGGAAACGGATGGGATCTGCAACCTCCGGGATATTTTTCACCACCCGGAGGATATTATCGTAGGTGGAGCGTGCCTTCTGTTCTGCTGCCAGATCTTCAAACAGATCCGTGATCGGATCACCCTTACTCTGGAATTCGCAGGCATTAAAGGGCACTCCACCTGCAGCCTGCGGCCAGATTCCCACCGTGTGGTCAATATAATACGGCCCAAGTCCGCTGTTCTCGATTTCTTCCATAGAAAGATCCTTTGTCAGCTGATGGACAATGGTGGATACGATTTCCAAATGTGCCAGTTCTTCTGTTCCCACATCATTGAGCACTGCCGCGACCATCCGGTTCGGTGCGGTAAAACGCTGGGAAAGATACCGCATGGAAGCTCCTATTTCTCCGTCCGGTCCGCCATACTGGCTGGATATAAACTGTGCCAGCTTTGCGTTAGGCGTCTTGATATTTACAGGATACTGGAGTCTTTTTTCATAATTCCACATACCTTATCTGCACCCTCCTTCCTGTTCCCATGGAAACGGCTGTTCCATCCACTGCCATGACTTAAGATTGCTGTCGTTTCCGGTATCAATGGTCAGCGGTCCATAAAATTTTGCATATTTTTCCAGGAGCTCATTTCTTCTGGCTGAAAGCTCACTGTAATATTCAAGAGCTCTTTTTTCTTTTGGATGCGTATCCAGAAAAAGGAGAAGATCGTCAATGGCAAAGCTTACCTGGTCAATAAACTGCAACAGTTCTTTTTTGGAAGTACAATTTCCGGACATCATCGACTTCCTCCTCTCCTGCCGCAGAACGGCTTGCAAAGCTCAGGAAAGATAGTTCCGACCTGAAGAGCTTTTTTCAACTCAAAGGTAGGCGCAAATTCCTGGTATGGTACATACGCCATTGCAGGAACCTGTTTTGCCATATCAGAAAATGATCGATCCGTCCGGCCTGCCATCCCGCTATTCATCCCACAGGTATACTGATATGGCCGGCAGCCCGAACGATTCATCTGAAATCGGTCCATAATCGAAATCCTTTCATTCATGATCACGCTATATTTTATGACCGTTTTTTAAACTTGTGAAAACAGGAATGTTCACTTTCCTTCACATATATCTATCTTTCTGCCATTTTTTTCTATATATACAGGAAAATATTACTGTTTAAAAATCAGATATACAGTGCTATAATATCCTTGCCTATCTTTACACGGATGGGCGCTTTTACTTATGATTTGTAGCCCTGACCGGCTATTGAAGGAGGAAATTATGCAGGTAATTATTGTAGGCTGCGGAAAAGTCGGTAGAAATCTTGCAGAGCAGCTTCAGGCAGAGGATATTGATATCACTCTTGTCGACGTTATTGCCGACAAGATCAATGATCTCTGCGAAAATATCGACGCTATGGGAATCGTCGGTAATGGTGCCAGCATCAATACTTTAATGGAGGCAGGTGTTGATACTGCAGATATTCTGATCGCAGTTACCGCTTCTGACGAGTTGAACCTTCTCTGCTGTCTGATCGCGCAGAAGGCCAACCACTGTCAGACCATCGCCCGCGTCCGTAATCCCATTTATGAAAAAGAAATCGGATTCATCAAAGAACGTCTTGGTGTTACCATGATCATTAACCCGGAGCTTGCCGCTGCCCAGGAAATTTCACGGCTTCTCCGTTTTCCATCTGCGATCAAGATTGACACCTTTGCACGTGGTCGTGTAGAGCTTCTCAAGTTTAAAGTTCTCCCGGAATTCAAGCTGGACGGAATGAGCGTTTCCCAGATCTCAGATGCTTTCCGAAGTGATATTCTGGTCTGCGCGATTGAAAGCCGTGACAATGTATCCATTCCTGGTGGTGATCACATTATACACGACGGAGATATGGTTTCCATTCTGGCCTCTCCGCTTAATGCAGCGGCATTTTTCCGTAAGATCGGTCTCAAGACCAATCAGGTCAAAAACTGTATCATCGTAGGTGGCGGAACCATTTCCTATTATCTTGCCCATGCACTTCTGGGTATGAAGATCAGTGTCAAGATCATCGAGCAGAACAAAAACCGCTGTGAGCACTTAAGCGAACTGCTTCCAGATGCGACTATCATCAATGGTGACGGAACGAACCGTTCTCTTCTGCTAGAAGAAGGACTTTCCGAGTCCGAATCCTTTGTCACTCTGACAAATCTGGATGAGGAGAATGTATTTCTTGCCCTCTTTGCCAAAAGCATCTCCGATGCCAAGCTGGTTGCCAAGGTCAACCGTCTGGAATTTGATGATGTCATCGACTCCCTGGATATCGGAAGTGTCATCTATCCGAAAAATATCACTGCTGATTATATCCTGCAGTATGTCCGTGCCACTCAGAACAGCATCGGCAGCAATGTAGAAACTCTTTATCATATTCTGGATGGCAATGCAGAAGCACTGGAATTTGCGATCCGTGAGGAATCTGCCGTAACTTATATCCCTCTTGCAGAGCTGAATCTCCGCAAAAATCTTCTGGTGGGATGCCTGAACCGCAACGGCCGCATCCGCATTCCCCGTGGTCAGGATATGATCCAGGTGGGAGATACCGTGATCATCGTAACCACTCACAAGGGGCTTCGCGACATCACAGATATACTTGAAAAATAGAGGTACTGCCAAATGAATTATTCGATTATTATTTATATCCTGGGATGGATCATGAATGTGGAGGCTGTCTGTATGCTGGTTCCCGGCATCACTGCCCTTATCTACCGCGAAAAATCCGGTATTGCCTTCCTGATCACGATCCTGGCATGTCTGGCCATCGGTGTTCCTCTGGTCAGCCGCAAGCCCTCCAAAAAAGCATTCTACGCCCGTGAAGGTCTTGTTACCACTGCCTTAAGCTGGATCGTTCTCAGTATTGTCGGCGCTGTGCCTTTTGTACTCAGCGGAGCTATCCCCAATCCGATCGATGCTTTTTTTGAGATCGTTTCCGGTTTTACCACAACCGGTTCCAGTATCCTTTCTGATCCAACACAGATGCCTTACTGCATCAACATCTGGAGATGCTTTTCCCACTGGATCGGCGGTATGGGGGTTCTGGTATTTATCCTGACACTGCTGCCTCTGGCAGGTGGCTATCATATGAACCTTATGAAGGCAGAAAGCCCCGGTCCTTCCGTAGGAAAGCTTCTTCCAAAAGTCCAGTCAACTGCCAAGATCCTGTACAAGATCTACATTGCGCTCACTGTTGCACTGATCATCCTCCTGCTTCTTGGAGGGATGCCTCTTTACGACAGTCTCTGTGCAGCATTTGGAACTGCCGGAACCGGTGGGTTCGGAATCAAATCCGACAGTATGGGAAGCTACAGCTTATATATTCAGATCGTCATCACCATCTTTATGATCCTGTTTGGCGTTAACTTCAATGTCTATTTTCTTCTTCTCACCAGGAAGTTTTCTCAGGCATTGAAATCTGAAGAGGTCCGCTGCTACTTCTTTGTGATCATCGCTTCTGCCCTGATGATCACTTTCAACGTCCGGCATCTGTTTGACAATGTGTGGGAAGCACTTCAGCAGGCATTTTTCCAGGTTGGTTCTATTATCACCACCACCGGTTATGCCACTACGGATTTTAACCAGTGGCCTGCGGTATCCAGAACGATTCTGGTACTGCTTACCTTCTGTGGTGCCTGTGCCGGCAGTACAGGCGGCGGAATCAAGATTTCCCGTCTTCTGCTTCTTGCAAAATCTGTTCGCAAGGAACTGCATCTTTATCTGCATCCCAATGCAGTAAAAAAGATCAAAATGGACGGAAAAGCGGTGTCTCACGAAGTTATGCGTGCCACCAATATTTATATGATCGTTTATCTGATGATCGTGGCTGCATCTATCTTTATCATCAGTTTTGATGAATTTGATCTTGTAACAAATTTCACAGCCGTAGTCACCACTTTAAACAATGTGGGTCCCGGTCTTTCCCTGATCGGTCCTACAGGAAACTTCGGGATCTTTTCTCCGCTGTCCAAGCTGGTCCTTTCTTTCGATATGCTGGCCGGCCGACTGGAGCTATTTCCGATCCTGATTCTTTTCCTTCGTGAAACCTGGAAGAAATTCTGATAAATATTCGTCATATTTTGCTATGTTTGTGGCATAAATTGTTCTTTTCACATTTATTTCAAATGTTAGACACACTTTCTTCACATTTTTACTGTATATTATAAACCATAGAAGGTGATGAACTTTCTATAATATTTTTCTTTTTCATACGCGCCGGTACGAAAGTACCGGCCTCCTTCCATTTATGGAGTATTTTTTTCCACTCCCTCATAATCGAAATCCGGAATAAAGCTTTCTGAAGCAGTTTCTCCTTCCTGGATAAATCCATTCTGAATCCCCATATCCACAGCAGCATCCAGAACTTTTTCATACTCTCTTTTTGTAACTTTCCGGTTTAATTCCTTAAATTCCACAAATTTTCTCACCGGCGTATACTGATTCATAATACTGATATAAATATCTTCCCCATAGGTTTCATGAAGATACCTCAGAGCCTTTATGGAATTTCCTGTATGTCCCGGCAGGATCAGATGACGGACAATGGTTCCTGTCCGGATGTATCCATCCTCTCCAAACTCACATTTCCCGGTCTGACGCACCATCTCTCCAATTGCAGCCTTTGCAGCCTGCACATAATCCGGCGCATTAGAAAATTTCTGTGCAAGCTCCGGATCCAGATATTTCAGATCCGGAAGATAAATGTCCACATATCCTTCCAGAAGCTTCAAAGTTTCTGTTTTTTCATACCCGCTGGAATTATACACTACCGGAATATCCAGACCCTTCCTCCGGGCCATATCCAGTGCCTCTATAATCTGTGGTACATAGTGTGCACCTGTTACCAGATTGATGTTTGCAGCTCCTTTTTCCTTCAGTTCCAGAAAAATCTCTCCAAGCCGTTCCACACTTACAGCCCGTCCCCTGCTCCCGATGGCAATATCATGATTCTGGCAGAAACAGCAGCGCAGCCCGCACCCGGAAAAGAACACTGCCCCGGAGCCTTTTGTTCCGGAGATACAGGGTTCCTCCCACATATGAAGTGCAGCCCTTGCCAGATAAATTCTCTCATCCATGCCACAGAAGCCTTTTTTCCCTGCACTCCGGTCTGCCAGGCATTCTCTTGGACAAAGAGCACAAGCTGACATAATTTCTTCCGTACAGTGCGCGCTCCCTGCCATACTGCTGATTTTATTTTCATTCTCCACTTTCACTTTTCTCCTGATTTTTCTTCCAATATCGTTATTTTCTGTTATCTAGTACTAGTTTAGCACATCACGTCTGCTGCTAACAAGGCTTTCTCTGTTTACACTATATCCTTAATATAGTACAATGGATTTCATGGAATCTTAAGAATTTACCCCTTTCGTCTTAATTTCCGGCTGCTATTCTAATAACATCAGGGAGGTACAAAAAAGTGGCTAACATACTTGTTTGCGATGACGACAAAGACATCGTGGAAGCTATCGAAATCTATCTTACGCAGGAAGGCTATCACATTCTGAAAGCCTATGACGGACAGGAAGCACTGGATATCCTGAACAGCGAAACTGTAGATCTGCTGATCATCGATGTGATGATGCCCCGTCTCGACGGGATCCGGGCAACGGTCAAGATCCGGGAAAGCAATCCTCTGCCCATCATCATCCTGTCCGCAAAATCTGAAGACACGGACAAAATCCTTGGCCTTAACATCGGTGCAGATGACTATATCACCAAACCTTTCAATCCTCTGGAGCTGATCGCCAGGGTAAAATCCCAGCTGCGCCGGTACACACAGCTTGGCTCCGCTGCACCGGCAGCATCGGAACACATCTACACAACCGGAGGTCTTACGGTAAACGATGACAAAAAAGAGGTGCTGGTAGATGGAGAAGCGGTACGGATGACGCCCATCGAATATAATATCCTGCTTCTTCTCATGAAAAATCCCGGACGTGTTTTTTCCACCACACAGATCTACGAGAGCATCTGGAACGAAGATGCTCTGGCCGCTGATAACACGGTAGCCGTCCACGTCCGTCACATTCGCGAAAAGATTGAGATCAACCCCAGGGATCCCCGCTATCTGAAAGTTGTCTGGGGCCTGGGTTATAAAATCGAAAAACTGAGCCGGTAAGCCAGCCGGCCATGAAGTATCTGTGCTTCAGAAAGGGGTATTATGAATAAAATAAACATACGGAAAAAAAACGTTCATTTATGCGCATTCCTGCTCTTGTCCTTGCCCTTATCCTGCCTCTGATCATGGTCTTTTCAGCGGCACTGGTGATCCAGGCAGGTATCCGGATGGACTCTGCAGAAGATCTTAAAACAAAGGATTATTTCCAGACCTCTGCTTTTGCTGACAGCTTTTACTCAAAAGCTTCCACGATCCTGTCCGGAATCTCAGCCAGAGAAATCCTGGATAAAACAAACGAAGATGCATACATTGATCTCGGAGAGCTTTATAACGGAGATTCTCTCTCCTTCAAAAACACCTCCGGACTAGCCTATTCCTTCAATGATCTTAAGGAATGGAGCTCACAGAGTATCCATTCCAATGATGACTGGATCGTCCTGGGCCTTACCACCCCGGAGGGTGAAACAAAATATATGTACTATTCCGATTTCAAAAAAGCTCTGGAAGACGGAACCCTGCAGCTAAATGCCAACTCCGGTGCCCTGAAACACGAGGGAATTTCCCAGAAAGACTGGACTGAGCGGATCCTTTCCACTCTGAGCGCCGAATATGCAGACGGCGGCATCCAGTCACAGGAACCTTTGAAAAACATCACAGACAAAAACGGAAACGTGGTTTACACAGATGTGGCAGATATGCTCACTCCGATCCTTGAAATCCCCTATGCACCGGAAGGTTACGACAGTCTCCTAGATTACATGAATTCCACCTCATCCAAAACCAGGAATTTCAAGGGGAACCTGAACGATGCCTTTGAGCAGCTGGATAATGCCCGGGATCTTTTTTCCAGCTGGACAGAAGCTGCTCAGACACTGGATGAGTACAGCAGTGATAATTCCAATATCCATTATGCCTATACGGATAACACCTCACAGAAAATCTTCACAAATACAGATGCAGCCTATACTTCCGACCTGACTGATATTTCCGGTTTTTCAGACAAAAAGCCTTACGTGTTCCTAAGTGTCAACGAAGCTGCCACAAATGAGAAAAATGCCCGGAATGGTCTTATGAATCTGAACCTTTCCGCTGCTGCAAACCCTTCTGTAGGAAACTGGATCGATCTCCTTCGAAATTCCACATACGATGAAAACTGCAGTTTTCTTGCCTGGATCAATGATACCAGCCTTCCTGTACAGGATTCCATTAAAACTGATAGACAGCATTTCCTGACTTACCGTACTTTATTTATCCCGGCTGCTGTGATCACCATGATCAGTTTTCTGCTCTTTATCATAGATTTTATCTGGCTTACTGTCCACACCGGAAAAAGAAATTCCGCTAGCGGTAATACAGACACTGCTCAACCAGAACTGAACTTTTTTGACAGGATCTATACGGAAGTAGCAGCCGGACTCGTGTGTATCCCGGCACTTGGTGTATTGACCGCAGGACTGAGCATACAAGCTTGCACCTATAACCTTGTCTCCTCCCTGATCATCCTGGGTATCACGATTTTCCTGATCACGTGCCTGTTCTGGATCGGCTATTTAAGCCTGATCCGCAGGATCAAAGCTCGCACCCTGTGGAAAAACAGCCTGCTTCGCAAATGCCTGAAGCTTCCCCGTCTGTGTCTTTGTAAAGCCGGTAAGCTGATCGATTTTTTCTCCAGGAATACCATCAGCAGAATACGTATGGTAGTGGGACTTGGCGTATTTCTATTCCTTGAATTTTTCTTCAGTGCCCTGCTCGCGGCATCTGATGGATGGTTCCTGATGTTTTTGCTTCTATTCCTTCTGGATCTGGGTGCGCTTTTATGCGTCTACAAAATTGCTCTTGGACGGGAACTCCTCCTTGATGGCCTGAAACGGATCACCGATGGAGAGCTCACTTACAAGATCCCGGAAAAGGAACTCCGTGGTGATCAGAAAGCAATGGCACAGTATATCAACCGCATTGGTGACGGGCTGGACGCTGCCGTGGAAAAAAGCCTCAAAGATGAGCGTATGAAAACCGAATTGATCACTAATGTCTCCCATGATCTGAAAACGCCACTGACTTCCATCATCAATTACATTGATCTGCTGAAAAGGCTGAACCTCAAAGATCCGGAAGCACTGAAATATCTTGAGATCCTGGACTCAAAGGCACATCGTCTGAAAAGTCTGACCGAAGATGTAGTGGAAGCTTCCAAAGCAAGTACCGGAAATCTTTCTCTGGAAATGACGGAACTGAACTTTGTGGAAATGCTTTACCAGGTGATGGGTGAATTCGAAGAACGGATGGAAAACAGACATCTGACCCTGATGACACATCTGCCTGATTCTCCTGCCATGATCTATGCCGATGGCAGACGGATGTGGCGTATCCTTGAAAATCTTTTCGGCAATATTCTGAAATATGCCATGGAGAACACAAGGGTCTATGCAGAAGTTCTTCTGGAAAAAGATCAAGTCATCTTTACCCTGAAAAATATTTCCGCACAGCCTCTGAACATTCCGGCTGAAGAACTGACCGAACGTTTCATCCGTGGCGATGTTGCCAGAAATACAGAAGGCAGCGGACTTGGATTATCCATCGCACAGAGCCTTACCCAGCTTCAAGGTGGCACCTTTAAACTTTATCTGGACGGTGACCTTTTCAAAGTCTGCTTAAGTTTTCCACAGAAGATCTCTCCCACAGCCTTATCCGCACCGGAAGATCTTCATTCCGAAGCACATTCTTAACCATTCATAAAAAACAGCAGCGGAAGCCCTGATGATATGATGGATCAGGAGCCAGGCTGCTGTTTTTCTCTTATTTTTGTTCTCTTTTACACTTTAATGGTGATCTCACGGTCTGTCCGGTTATATTTATAATACCGGACTCCGGCTGCATCCAGCATTTTTTTGGATGCGATCACCGACGGAGTATCTGCATATTTATCACAGTCGTATACGATAGTCCTGATCCCTGCCTGGATAATAGCCTTGGCACATTCGTTGCAGGGAAACAGGGACACATAAAGCTTGGCACCTTCCAGACTTCCTCCCCGGTAGTTCAGGATGGCATTGAGCTCACTGTGTGTCACATAAAGATATTTGGTATCCAGCGGATCTCCTTCTCTTCCCCAGGGAAACTCATCATCGGAGCATCCCTTTGGAAATCCATTGTACCCCATTGACAGGATCTTGTTATCTTCACTTACGATACAGGCACCAACCTGTGAATGCGGATCCTTGGAACGCATGCCGGAAAGCATGGCAACACCCATAAAATACTCATCCCAGGAAAGATATCCCTGTCGTTTCTGTCCTTTTTTATCCATACAGAATCCTCTTTTTCTATTGGTTTCTTACTGATCGATCAATCCTCGATCATGTTGATCCTTCTGATATGACGCTCATCCCCGGAAAATGGTGTATCCAGGAATGTATCCACGATCTTCAGAGCAAGTCCCGGTCCTACTACACGACCGCCCATGGCCAGAATGTTGGCATCGTTATGAAGTCTTGTTGCCTCTGCAGTAAAGCAATCTGTACAAAGTGCAGCACGGATTCCCTTGAATTTATTAGCAGTGATGGAAATTCCGATACCTGTTCCGCAGATCAGGATTCCTTTCTCACACTCACCGTCCACGATCGCCTGTGCTACTTTCTTTCCATAAACAGGATAGTCTACAGATTCCGGACCATTGCATCCAAAATCTTTGTACTCCAGTCCTCTCTCTTCCAGATGCTTCTTTACCTCCTGCATCAGCTCATAGCCGCCATGATCACATCCCAGTGCTATCATTTTCTTTCTCCTCCTCAACGTTGATAATTTTATGACCAGCCGCTTTCAGTAAGCGGTTCATGATCGCCTGTCCCATTCTTGGTGTAAAAAATGCCTCTGAATAAATGGCACTTACATTACAGCTGTCAAAATCACGCAGGACCTCGTACAGATGATGCGCGATGGTTTCTTCCTGCTCCCGGCTTCCGATACTCTTTACGATTCCATGTGAATATCGGCCTTTTGTTTCATCTGTTGCGATGATCCCCACAGTCAGTCCCTTCGCCTCAGCCTCTCCGGCTCTTTTTTCGATCTCCGCGATCACACCCTCTGTGGACCCCTCCACAATGGCAAGATCTGCCTTTGGTGCATAATGACGGTATTTCATTCCCGGTGCTTTTGGATGGACCTTGCTGTCCGGTTTGATCAGTCCCTTATCCATCCTTACATCTCCAAGTGTTTCCCGGAGCATTTCCAGGGAAATATATCCCGGCCGCAGGACTACCGGTATGTTTTCTGTAAAATCTACGATCGTAGATTCCAGACCGATATTTACCTGTCCTCCATCAATGATCATATCAATGGCTTCTCCCAGATCCTCTGCCACATGTCCCGCTGTCGTAGGACTTGGTCTTCCGGAAGTATTGGCACTTGGCGCTGCCACATATCCGCCAGCCGCAAGGATCAGCTCCTGTGCGATAGGATCACTTGGAAAACGTACTGCCACACTGTCCAGTCCTCCGGTTGTTTCCTTTGGCACGATATCTGCTTTGGGAAGGATCATTGTCAGCGGACCCGGCCAGTATTTCTCAGCCAGTATTCTGGCTTTTTCAGGAATCTCCGTAACGATCTTATCCAGGTCACGGATATCTGCGATATGTACGATCAGCGGATTGTCCGAAGGTCTTCCCTTGGCTGCATAGATCTTCATCGATGCTTTCGGATCCAGGGCATTTCCTCCAAGGCCGTATACAGTCTCTGTGGGAAATGCCACAAGCCCGCCGTTTTTCAGGATCTCGCCACCTCTGGCAATTGCCTTTCTGTCTATATTCTCCGCTGTCATAACTGCTATTTCTGCTTTCATTTTACGCTCCATTTACTGTCTGATATAAATCCCCTGCTCTTCAATAAAATCTTCCAGATCCTGAAGGGCATCCTGTGCCCAGGTTTCGGATTTCTGAAAAATCTCCATGAAAAACATGTCTTTTACTATTTTTTTACCTGTTTCTGTTTTAAAGATCTTCTCTGCACTTTTCTTTATATGTTCTTTATCCAGTCCATCTTCAAAATAATTAACCAGAAAATCAGCTTCCACAAGGATCTGATAATCCAGCCCGTCAATATCCTTATAGGTATGATGATGTCCTACCAGATATTCCACTCTGCGGATCACCCTCTCCTGAAAGCCCAGTGCGGTAAGCATCTCTCTGGCAGCTGCCGGACCTTCTGCTTCCTGCGTCTTTCCATCAGAGCGTCCGTATTTTTCCATACCGACTTTGATTCCGATATCATGAACGAGAGCCGCAGCTTCCAGAACATACATCGTATCTTCATCCAGACCCTCACTCTGGCCGATCAGCCTTGAAAGATCATGCACCTTCACAAAATGCTGGATATGCTTCGGATCCCCCTGATAATAATGGATCATTTCCATATAAAGTCTGTCGATTCTGTTCATAATATCCTCCTCTCTGCTGCCATCCTGCAACTGTCACTTTTTTCTATATACTGCTCAGCAGAAATCTCCTGCTGAGCATATCCGTTAACAGATAGCTACATAATAGTTACATTATAGCGTTATTATGGAAAAAATGTCAATCCTGCTCCACTTTCACAATGTAGGTTCCTGACATATCATCTTCAAAGACAATGCTTCCCAGACTCTGAAGAACACTGTCATTAAGCTCTGTTCCGTATTTTTCTTTTTCCTGTCCTCCTACAAAGATATAGGAAATATCATAACGGCTAATCAGTTTTTTACCGTCTCTGCATTTGTAGATGTATAAATAGTCTGGATGTCCGCACTTTTTTCATTGAGGTCAGGTACATTATTTCTCCAGAGCCATTCATGCACATACCATCCCAGTACGGTCGGAAGCCCCGTAGATGCAGAAACTCTCTCATATCCGGTATAACTGTCCCCGTTAGCCTCGAGCACCACAGGAGAGCCCTTAATATTCTGCTTCAGCCAGCGGATCGCCAACGCATCCTGAGGAAAATCCTGCTCAAGAAATGTAGTTGCATCCAGTCCCTGATACTCCGAAGCCTTCCAGACATCCCCAAACCAGGAATGCACGGCATTTCCGAAATAGCCCACGGTCCAGAGCAGTACAAAAAGCCCCACACCTGAAAGGATCCGGATGATCTTCTGTCTGGATATCACCAGCATACGATAAATCCCATATCCCATTGTCATTCCGAAAAGTATATATGCCTGATACGTCAGCTTGAACATAGTATTGGCTCTGGCATTTCCATTTTCATAAATATCCCGCACATATACAAGCTCCGGGATCAAAACCAGTCCGATAGCACATAAGCCCATGATCACTGCAAAAAGATCCGGAACTGTGATCGCCTCCAGCAGCCTGTAAAGACTTTTATGCTTCAGTCCCTTCATTTTTTCTGTGATGACAGACAGGATCAGCAAAACAGTAAGGAGCACCGGAAGTCCCCAGAGGATCAGAAGCTGATACCACAGTGAATGATGCTGTGCCAGTGCCACCCCCTGTACCATCGTATCAAATTTCAATGTAAAGGGCAGGATCACCAGATAAGAGAGACCTATGATCTCCACTGCCTGTACGATCGTCACTGCCAGGATCCTGATTATCTTTCCCTCAAATCGTATGATATTTGCGATCAGGACAACTCCACCGGTCACTACAAAATAGATCACAAAATCCCAGTAATTGGTCCACTGGAACATGCCAAGAAAAACGGACGCCAAAAGGATATGCGGCATCAGAAGCTGTCTCAGCCAGAAAACACTGCGTTCCTGTTTTTCAGGCTCAGACCCTCTTTTTCGGATCATTTTCAGCCATGCATAGAGCATTCCCACCAGAAATGTCACAAACATCACATTTACCACATGGGCATGAAGATCTCCCAGAACAAAGGAATAGCATGGGAATTCATGTATGGTCTTATCACTGTCATTCACCGGATTATACCCTATGTAACGAGTTGCATCCGGGAACCAGTAGCTGGCTGTTTCTGCCACTCCCTGTATCTTCCGGATCAGCGGCAGTACACAACGGTAGACGATATAATGTACATTTCCCGCGATAGATACTGCAATGCCTGCAGTAACTCCTGCCAGTGAAGGAAGATATTTCTTCTTTCCATCCAGCCGTCCATACAGCCTGTCCTTCGTCATCTGACGGACCAGGGAAAACGGATACACAAAGGCAAACGCTGCCACAAAGGTACGCATCAGATTATAAGTCACTTCCACTCTGCTTCCTGTAAGCTTCGTAAGAAACACTGCAAAATACTGCCCGCCATAGTAATAATTGATGGTTCCCTGTGAATACCAGAGATCACGTGCAGGAAGAGTTTTGCTCCGCATCATGGCCTCCATGAAGCCATAATCCATAAATTTCTCTGTTCCGTATGCCTGCGGCCGGAATCCTGCCAGATAAGTCCACAGCAGAAAGATTCCAAAAAACAGAAGCTCCTCCCGAAAGATCAGCTGCATCTTTCCTGACGGATAACATTCAATGCCATGCTTCAGCTGAACATGAAAAAGTACAGCACATAAAATGCCAACAGCCACAGATACTCCTACACACACTGCTGCTGTAAAAGGAAGGATTTCCACCGCTACCAGAAGCCAGGTGAGAAATCCGGTAACCGCAATGGCAAGTACCTTTGAAAAAAGCCAGCCCCGGTCTTCAAAACCACCAAAAAGCCTTCCTGTGACCGGCATTGCCACCATTCCCATAAACAGCGCAAGCAGCCACCAGGTCCAGAATGTCCATACATCTCCTCCCAGGAGATACGCAGAAAGTACTGTCAGGAGCACTGCTGCAGTCAGCTCCGGAAATAATTCTCTGATCTTTTTTTTCATCCTTCTGTCCCTCCTGTATCAGATTCTGCCCCGCAGACGGATAAAGTCCGCAAATGCCTGTCTTCCGATCTTTATGATCCGTTTCATGTTGATAGAATTTTTTCCGGCCTGTCTCGGTCGGAATGTGATGGGGATATATTCCACATAAAGATGATGTTTTTCATAGATCACGGTCATCAGCACATTGGAAAGGAAAAATCCGCCTGGGATACGCTTCAGTACTTTGGCGAGCTGTTTTCCATCCATCAGCCGATATGGCGTATTTGCATCTTTTACCCAGGTTCCAAAAATAAGGAAAAGCACAAGCCGCAGTATTCTTGTCACAAAAATCCTGGAAAGCCCATCCTCTCTCTTCTGCCGGTAACCGATAAGAAGCCCACACTTTTGACGTTTTTCCCAGAACTGCCAGAATTCCTCCGGAAGTGTCTGGCCGTCTGAATCCGTCTGAAAAATATAATCGGCACCTTTTTCTACTGCGTAACGATATCCCCTGAGTATTGTTCCTCCATGTCCTTCATTCGGTTTATCGATTCCGATAAGACGGTCATAATTTTTCTGATAATTCTGTATTTTTTTGTAGGTAGCATCTTTGCTGCCATCATTCAGGATCACCAGGCGGCTGTCCCCGCCGATCCTCTCCACTACCGGATACCATTGCTCGATCACGGTCCCGATATTTTTTTCTTCATTATATGCCGGCATAATGATATATAAGCTGTCATGTTTCATAGATTCTTATTCTCCCATCCTCTGAGGTATACACCAGTGGATATGTCTCCCTGATGATATCCTCACGACATTCCTGCTGTTCAAATTCCATATCCTCCTCAAACAGGATATATGTGATCTTTTCCTGTTTTACGGTAGCTTTCAGTAGCTCCGGATCATCCGTGGTATATATGAGCACTGCCTGGCCGGCACGATAGCTCGTATCGTACCCTGCAGACCATGCATAATAAGGCCATCCGCAATACAGCATGGCACCGGACATAGTGACCTCGTTCATGGTATATTCCGGTGTCAGCAGAAGATCATTTTTCTTAAGATTTGCACTGAGCCAGTCCGTCAGGCTGCTTTCCATATTTACAGTCATCCTGTGTGCGGAATCGTTGTCTCTTAAGATGATCACGTAATCATAGATCCCCGTTGCACTAAGACAGATACAAAGGACCGCTGCCGCTGCGCGACCGGCCCATTTCTTCCAGCTGTTTTTCCCTGCAAGGAAAACACATCTTACGATCCAGCCCCAGAAAACTGTCACAAAGGCATAGGAAATCATCACATATTTATGATTGACATTGATGTCCGGAGTCAGAGATACCAGAAATGCAAATGCCATTGGAAGCAAACAGCCCATCAGCACTGCCCGCTGACCTCTCTTCAGAAATACTGCTGCCACGATCATTCCCACAAAGAAAAATCCACTGATCTCCACCAGATACCAGAGTACACCGGAAATGCTTTTATTGTCTGCCAGAAAGCCCCAGTAAAAGGATGGACTCATAACACTTCCCGACACAAAGATCTTCGACTGCAGTTCCGAAAAAAGCACTGCCAGTCCGGCACAGATCGCATAATCCAGCTTACCGTCAGAAAACACTGCCAGTCCGGCAAGGATCAGAAGGCCGCCGATCAGCGCAGCCCCGTTCCAGAAGGCAGTTAATCCCAGAAACAGCCCCAGAAGGATCGCCGTACCCACATTTCTGCAGATCCAGGCTTCTTTTGTAAAAAAGCGATTACGGACCCACAAAAAGCCCTGCTCCTTGTGACTACATCCGGCTTCCACCCAATCCATAAAGATCCATACCGCTACAGCTGCCATCAGAAGGCCGAAAGCCAGATGACGCTGGTTCAGATATACATTGAAATTCCATAATCCCCAGTTTTCATTGGTAGTATAACCGATAAACGCCGTATTTTCTTCCAGAGTCCGTACAAGGTCCCTCGCCTGAAGATGTTCCCACAGATAACGCCAGAGCGCTGTTCCGCTGCGAAAAAAAAGAAACAATGGCAGCTGCCCCTGCCCAGAAGCTTTTGAACATCCGGTAGCTGATCCCGTAAAGCACCATAAGAAATCCCGCCAGAGACAGGATGCTTACCAGATTATATCCCAGATCAAGACGAAGGCCCAGATACTCCAGATTTCCCACAAGGAACTGGAACATAAAATGATATTTCACATCCTGCCCGCCATAATGCGGATACTGGGTAGGAAAATTATTTACCCCTTGAAAAAGATCGCATCATTGCCGTGTGGGGTGCATAATCTCCGTATACCGAAAAGCCGGAGTACAGAATGCCGTCTTTCATATGAAAAACGTAAAACATCATCCAGGTCACAAAAACCGTCAAAATGCCAAAAAGCAGAAGCTCTTTTTTACAGGATCCATTTTCTGCTGATCATCCGTTCAGATATCACAAACATTTTTTGCTGTTTTTTCTTTTTCCACCGGTAAGATTCCCGAAAGCAGCAGGATATCTACCAGAAATACGATCAGATTTCCATAAAAAAGAGGATGCTCTGCCCCCGCGCATATGCTGAACATCCAGGAAAGAATATAGACTGCCCAGGTCAGCATCAGGATTCCCATCCCAAACGCTGCCGGCAGGACCACCCATATCCTGTTTCCTCTTTCAGTTGTTTGACGCGGAAACAGACATCCTGCCATTTCCATTCCTGTTAACATACATAATATAAGATAAATGATTCCAAGCATAGGATTCTCCTTAATTCACGTAAAGTATAGCAGAATCACCTTCCTATGAAAAGGCTATTCACATTTTTTTCAATTATTTTCGTTTTCCTTCTGTTTTTTCAGATATGTAACGATTCCATCAGCCACAGCCTCTGCTACCTTTCTCTGATACTTCTCTGTCTGAAGCAGGGCGGCTTCCTCCGGATTTGTAAGAAATCCACATTCTACGATATTGATCACACCCGGACTTCTCTTCAGAAGATAATAGGTTCTGTTTCCTTTTGCCACCCGCGGCCGTGCAATGGAAAGCTTCCGGTTCATGTTTTCCTGGATCGCAAGTGCCAGTTCTTTTCCGCCTTCCGAATCCTCATAATAAAATACCTGCGGGCCTTTTACTCCGGGATCACTGTAGCTGTTCTGGTGGATACTCACAGAAAGCACCGGTTCATATTTCCGGATCTGTTCAATACGATTCTGCAGATCCTGTGCTTTCATATTTTTTGTACCATTTTCATAAAGACCTTTATCTTCTTCCCGGGTCATTACTACGGCAAGGCCTTTTTTTTCCAGGATCGTTTTTAGCTTCATGGCAATATCCAGATTGATTCCTTTTTCCTTCAGTCCACCGATTCCCACCATTCCGGAATCCACACCGCCATGACCGGCATCCACCAGGATCACCTGATCTGCTTTTATATTTCCAGATACATCTATAAGTCTGCCTGCAGTTTCTGCCGCTTCCCATGACAGAATATAAAAACAGACCAGCATAAGAACTGCCATTGCCAATTCTATGAAATGTTTTTTCAACACAAAACACCCCCGGCATATTTATTTTAATATATGTTGCCGGGAGTGTTTTTAGCATTGTGAAGATCACAATGTTTTCTTCTGTTTATGACAGGTTTTCTGTGATCACGCTCCAGATCCCGCTGTTCTCGAATCCAAGCTTCCACTCTGCCACACCTGCCAGTTTGTATTTTTTGATCAGTTTAACCTTTTCCGCAATAGACTTAGAGTCCTCCAGCCAGATCTGGTATGTGGCACCGTCCCCTTCATAGGTTCCATAATTCTGACTTGTCTTCTTGTCCCAGTATGTTTCTGCTCCGTTATCACTGATCGTCTGCTGTGCCTGATCCATACCGATGGCCTCACTTGTCAGTGCACCGCCATCTGTAGTCTTCCAGAGCCTTGTGTAGAACGGAATCGCAAGGATCGTCCGTTGAGCCGCTACTTCTGAAAGCGTATCCTTAACCCCCTGTTCTACCCATGGCAGAGATGCCACAGAACCGGCATCGGAGCCTACGTAATGCTCATCATAGCCCATAATGATCACATAATCCACAACCTTGCCCTGCTCCGCACGGTCATAATGACTGGTAAAATCTTCCGGAACCGGATTATCTACAGACAGTACCAAATTATTGGCGTGACACTGGATAGAAAGTTCTCTTAAAAACTGAAGGAAATGGATTCCTACTCCTTCGCTCAAAGATTCAAAATCAACATTGATTCCATCCAGTCCTGCTTTCAGTGCATAAGTGATCAGCTGATTCTCCAGATTCTGCCTTGAACTGGTTTTTGAAAGAACTTCTGTGGTACTCATGTTCTCATTAAAATTATCCACCAGTCCCCATACCTTCAGTCCTTTTTCATGTGCCTGCATCACATACTCCCCAGATGCAAGACTTGAAATATTTCCGGAGTTATCTGTTACAGAAAACCAGGTTGGAGAGATCACATTCACGCCTGTCATATTCTGTACCGCATCTGCGAAATAGCTGTTTGCATCTGTGCTGGTAACCTGGTGCCATGCCAGGTTCACCGGCTCATCCATGGTAAGATATGTATAGGACTCTGTTTTAAAATCCCTTTCATAATCCGTTGTATCCACAGCACTTACTTTTTTCTTCTGAATATAACCGATGTAACCGTCATCGGTTGCCACCTGATCCCAGTCCTCTCCTTCATTCATCAGCCGGAGAACTGTATTCTTCGCCAGTTTGGAAAGGATCGGCGCCTTGATCCCGCCCCGGTAACGGATCACGGTATCTTTCTTCGTGGTCACGGTCTCCACATTGGTAAATTTGTACTGTATCGCAACCCTTGCAGGATCCTGCTCTATATAAGAATCGATATCTGTATACTTTTTTACATAATCCAGTTTCAGATAAACCGTGTCATCCTTCAGCCACACGTTTCCGTCTGCCTTATCTGAAGCCGTTTCCTCTGTGAGACTGGATGGTGTTGCATACAGTATCTTCTTGTTTTCGCTATCCCAGTAATATCTCTGATTCAAATATCCGTTCACTACATCCAGCGGAAGATATACATCTTCTCCTGAGATAAGTGCCTTCTCTTCCAGTTTCTCAGTTCCAAGTATCAACGCAGCCTCACCGTCTGCATTCTGGCCGTAGTATTCTGTCAGATCCATCTGTTTCCTGCTTGGTATAAGCTTATTGATCCCGTAAACAGCCCCTCCGGCAAGAGCGACCAGAACGATCAGCAGACCTACCACAAGGACCGGTATGTGTTTTTTATCATGTTTTTTCCTTTCGGTATAAAATGTCATAATTTGTTTCATTATAACATATCTTGTCTACATTTCGTTATAAAAATCGACTTTTAATAATTTTTCACAATTTCTTTAGAATTTCGGTTCCCCGCATGGTATGCATGAGTGCAGGGGATGATCGTTATCCGGGGAACCGTTTTTTCTTATGTACGGTCATTCTTTGCGAATAAGATCAAAGCTTACACAGGCGATATGGCCGTCTTCATCTTCCGTATAATCCCGCATATAGACCCCGTTTTCCGCAATCTGACAGGCTTTTGCGATTTTTTTCGGAGTGCTTGGTGCTCCATTGAGATAAAGAGAAACTCCGTTCTCACGATAAAGCTCCAGCTCCCTTCGAAGGGGTTTTGCGGATTTCTTTTTTTCCTGTGATATATTTGGCGTATCCCGACCTCCTTTCCTGGTTAGATTTTCAGAAAACACCAGCAATGGTTCTCGAAAAGCTGCAACTTCCCTGTTAGGATGATACTTGTAATAAAATATAAATAATAAAATGGGGGAAAATTTCTCTGTGTACCGACAGACTCGCCGATGAATTTCACACAGAATCCTTATCTTCAGAAAAATATGACTTTAAGTTATCGTTACTGTCTTCTTGCTTCCGGGAGGAGACAGCTTTTCTGCTTTTCATTATACCTGATTTCCCTTCAGATGCAAGTCTTTTATAAAAGAATCAGAAATTTTCTTTTTTCTCCGGTTTCTACATCTTTACATCTTGTGTATAACTGTTATATAATACAGTATGTAAAAGATTAAATTTATTTACCTATAGGATGTGATCATATGAAAATAGAAAAAATCAATGAAAATCAGATCCGCTGTACCCTGACGAAAGAAGATCTGGACAGTCATCAGATCCGTATCAGCGAACTTGCATACGGTACCGAAAAAGCCAAACGTCTCTTTCGTGATATGATGCAGCAGGCACAGATACAATTTGGTTTTGAAGCAGATAATATTCCTCTGATGATTGAGGCTATTCCTGTCAATGCCGAAAGTATTATCCTCATTATCACTAAAGTGGAAGATCCTGAAGAACTGGATACACGTTTTTCCAAATTTGCACCCTTCAAGGGCAACAAACCTTCCGATACCGTAGAGATCGATGGCGCTGACAATATCATCGATATCTTCCAGAAGCTCTGTGAATCCAAGCTTAAGGATCTTTCACAGAAACCGGAAGAAAAAAGGGCGGAAACTTCCGCCCCTCAGGCAACAGAAACTCCGGATGCATCACAGCAGCCGGCTGAGAGTTCTGTAAAGCTTATACGCCTGTACTCTTTCCCGGGGCTGGATGATGTTATTGCCGCATCTCATGGTATGAATGGTTTCTTTACCGGTGATAATACTCTCTATCGTGAAGGAGAAGACGGTGTCTATCAGCTGGTACTTCATCAGTCAGACTGTACACCTGAAGAATTTAACAAGGTCTGCAATATCCTTTCCGAGTATGGCATCGGCCGCGCATTCACACCAGCCGGTGAAGCCTACCTCAGAGAGCACTGTGCACTGATCGCTGATCATGCACTTCAGAAGCTTCTGAATATCTGACAAACCAAATATCCTACAGACAAACAAACCGCTGTCGGAATGCGATCCATATGATCTGCATTTCCCGACAGCGGTCCTTTTGTTTCAGCAAAAAAGCTTCTGTTTATTACTCACCAAGAAAATCATTGATCTGAGCTACGAGGACATCTGCGTCCAGGCCATGGACCATTGCTGCTTCTTCCAGAGATTCCATCTGTGAAGACGGGCAGCCAAGACAATGCATTCCTGCTCTCATCAGGATCGGTGCGATATTCGGGTCTACAGTGAGCAGTTCTCCGATCAGCATGCTCTTTGTAACTTTTGCCATGATTGTATTCTCCTTTACTGTTTTATCGAAATATTTCATTCCGTTCTGCTATTATAATACGAATCCGGAATGGAATCAACGGGTTACGAATTTTCAGTTTTGTTTATAAATTTATACTTGTATTCTTTATGCAGATATATTAGAATGGGAATAGAATCCCTGGTAGGGGATACATACAATACACAATTTAAAAGGAGGATATCAATTATGGCATATGTAATTTCTGACGAGTGCGTTAGCTGTGGAACATGTGAGGGTGAGTGCCCGAACGAGGCTATTTCTCAGGGAGACGAGCATTATGTAATCGACGCAGACGCTTGTGTTGACTGCGGAACATGCGCTGAGGCCTGTCCAGTTGGTGCTATCTCTGCTGAGTAATGCATCATTAGCTTGATAAGCTGCTATAATGAATGAGGCTGCCGGTTTACCGGCAGCCTTTTCTGGTTTTTTTTATTCGTTTTTTCCCTCACAGGAAGCTGCCGCTTCTCTTCTTGCCTGCTGCTGCCTGCGGATCGCTTCATCCAGAGAACGACACCGGTACTCTCCTTCTTTCTTTCTCTGCATTTCCTCACGGATCAGGCGTTCCATGATTTCCTGAAACTCCAGTATCTTATCGTTATCTGCTCCGCACTTCTCTGTATTCCCGGATTCCGTTTTTTCCATGAACTCCTTTTCAGATCCCGTTTTTTTCATTGGGATATCTTCAAGCTCAACAGCTTCTCCATCCAGGATCCTGATACCAGATTCTGAAAAATCCGGTGTATCTGCCTTTCTTGCCTCCGGTGGGATCAGTGTACGGATTGCTTTCAACTGAAGTCCTTTACTTTTCAGCTCATTTATTTTAAGAAAAAGCTGGATATCAAACGGTGTATAATAGCGATGTCCCAGTTCATTGCGTCCGATCCGAAGCTCCAGTTCTTCCTCCCAGTAACGCAGGACATAAGATTTCACTCCGGTCAGTGTTACGGCCTGTCTGACTGTATATCTTTTTTCCATTGTGAACGCCCCCTTATATAGAGATTCACTGCTGCTGTCTACAGTATAACCCCTGAGATCAGGAAATAGCAAGAATAATCGGTTGACATAATTTTACCAAATATGACTCTTTGCCTATATCCATAGCATCCCGAACTCCACGATCACACAGACAAAAATACAAAAGGCCATCAGGATAACTATAAGCTTTCATCCTGACAGCCTTTCATTTACCGTCTGCACGGCTCTATTTTTTCATATTTACAAACTGGGTATATCTCGGCAGCCATACCAGCTCCACAGTTCCGATCGGGCCGTTTCTCTGCTTGGCTATGATAATTTCCGCAATGTCTTTCTTCTCGGTATCTTTGTGATAATAATCATCTCGATAGATAAACATGACCACATCCGCATCCTGCTCAATAGCTCCGGACTCTCGAAGATCTGAAAGCATTGGTCTGTGATCCGGTCTCTGTTCCACTGCACGGCTAAGCTGTGATAACGCAATTACCGGTACATCGATCTCTCTTGCCAACGCTTTCAGCGATCGTGAAATATCTGAAATTTCCTGCTGTCTGGAATCCGATTTTCCACTTCCGCTCATCAGCTGAAGATAATCGATCATGATGATCCCCAGATTATGCTCAAGCTTATATTTTCTGCATTTGGAACGAAGCTCCGCAATGGAGATTCCAGGTGTATCATCAATAATAAGATTGGAGCCACCGATAATATCCGCTCCTTCTACCAGCTTCGTCCAGTCCTCATCTTTCAGATTTCCGGTACGGAGATTCTGGGAATCCACGTGAGATTCCATAGCAAGAAGACGGTTTACCAGCTGCTCCTTGGACATCTCCAGACTGAAAATAGCCACGGTCACATCTTTACGAAACGCCATATACTGGGCAATATTCAATACAAAGGCAGTTTTTCCCATGGAAGGTCGAGCTGCGATCAGTACAAGATCGGACGCGTGCATACCGGAAGTCTTATAATCCAGATCCACAAATCCGGTCGGGATCCCGGTAACGGAGCCCTTCAGCTTGGAAGCCTTCTCAATATTGCTGACTGCATTCAACACAACCTGCTGGATCGGCACATAATCGCTGCCATTTGTTCTCTGCAAAATATTAAACAGCTTTTTCTCGGATTCCTCAAGTATGGTTTCCGTACTGTCCTTTTCCAGATAACAGGCATTGGCAACTTCTTCCGTAGTCCGTATCAGCCGACGGAGAACTGCCTTTTCGCTTACGATATTGGCATAGTATTTCACATTGGCTGATGTAGGAACTGCTGCGATCAGATCACGGACATATTCCATACTGCTGATGTCCGGCGGAAGCTCTTTCTCCTTGAGACGATTCTGCAGAGTGATCAGATCTACCGGCTGTCCTTCATTGCAGAGCTCCACCATGGCATCAAAAATGATGCCATATTGTTTTTGATAAAAATCATCACTGGTCAGGATCTCGGAAGCCACCAGGATCGCATCACGATCCAGGATCATGGATCCGATCACTGACTGCTCTGCCTCAATACTGTGAGGTAGAATCCTCTTGATCAGTGCTTCTTCCATTGATTACGCCTCTTTTACCCAGACTTTGAGACTTCCGGTTACCTTTGGATGAAGTCGTACCGGAACATTGGTAACACCCAGGTTACGGATCGGATTCTCCAGCTGGAGCTTTTTCTTATCGATATCAAGATTCAGCTGTTTTTTGGCTGCCTCTGAGATTTCTTTTGAGGATACAGAACCGAATGTTCTTCCGCCTTCACCTACCTTCAGAGTAAGGATAACCTCCTTTGTGGAAAGCTCCTCTGCAAATGCCTTGGCAGCGTCCAGGTTTTCCTGTGCAACCTTTTCTTCATTTGCCTTACGGAGTTTCAGGTCATTGAGATTCTTGGATGTAGCTTCAACACCAAGCTTTTTGGGCAGGATCATGTTTCTTGCATATCCGTCACTTACATTTACGATCTGTCCCTTTTTACCCAGGGATTTAACATCTTCCAGAAGAATTACTTTCATTTCTATTTGTCCCCTTCCTGATATAACTGGTCTATAATTTCTTTCAGCATTCTTTCGGTCTCATCCATAGTGTCTTTCACCTGTGCACCGGCAATATTCAGATGTCCGCCGCCGCCCATCCGTTCCATCATGACCTGTACATTCACTTCATCAATGGCTCTGGCACTGATGTAAACCTCATTATTATAGCTGGTAAGAACAAAAGATGCCTTGACTCCTGCGATATTGAGCAGCTCATTGGCCGCCTGTGCTCCTACAACGGTAGGACTTTCCAGACCTTCACTCGGACATCTTGCAATGGCAAAATAATCTCTGTAGATCTCCGCAGTACGAACTGCCTCCGCTCTCGCCTTATAGGAATCAATATTATCCCGGAGCATCTTACGTACACGTGTCACATCTGCTCCGCATCTGCGCAGGAATGCTGCTGCCTCAAAGGTACGCACACCCGCTCTTGTTGTAAAGTTGTTGGTATCGATCATGATACCCGCATAAATACAGTCCGCCTCAATACTTCGAAGCTTCAGCCCGTCTGCAAAATACTGCAGGATCTCTGCGATCATCTCGCAGCTTGAGGATGCATATGGCTCCACATAGGACAGAACTGCATTCTGAATCACCTCGCTGCCGCGGCGGTGATGATCCAATACCACAATGGTCTTTGTCATATAGAGAAGATCCTGGCATTCGGTATAGCTTGGCTTGTTGGTATCCACCACAATTACTACCGTATTGTTATCCACCAGTTCTTTGGCCTGATTACTGTCCACAAACATGGACGGCTCATAATCCGGATTCTCCATAAATCCACTCATCAGCGGCCGAATGGATGTGGTCGGATCATTGATCACAATATGCACCGGCTTACCAAGAGTCTTACCGGCACGGTAAATACCGATCCCAGCTCCCAGAGCATCCACATCTGTGATCTTGTGTCCCATAACCACCACTCGATCCTTGGTGCTCATAAATTCCTTCAGAGCCTGAGCCTTCACTCGTGCCTTCACTCGGGTTGATTTCTCCATCTGCTGTGCCTTGCCGCCAATGTAGGTAATATTATTTTCATTTTTGATCACTACCTGATCACCGCCACGGCCCAGTGCCATCTCAATGGCAATTCTGGCATATTCGTAATTCTGGATATACGTAGAAGCATTCAGACCGATTCCGATACTTAATGTCACAGCCATTTCATTTCCGATGTTAACCGTCTTAACCTCATCCAGGATATGAAAACGCTGTTCCTTCAGTGTTTCCAGTGAACTCTGGCGCATGATCAGAAGATATTTATCTTTCTCCAGTTTCTTCACAAGGCCGTCAAAGTTGGAAAAATACTTGGTGATCTTTCGGTCGATCAGTGCGATAAGCAGAGATCTTCTCACATCCTCCACGCTCTCCAGTGCTTCTTCATAATTATCCAGATAAGCCAGTGCTACAACAAGCTTGTTATCCTCATTTTTCTGGATGTATTCCTTAAGTTCTGTTTCATCATAAAGATACATGGCGATCAGACTGACATTCTGGGACATATTCTCCAAAATATCCGCATGGCTGACTACTTCACCCATAGTCACCCGCTGCATGGAAACCCGATAGATCCGATCCCCGAAATGTATACTCATCTCAGAAATTTCCGGTTCATCGGCTACAGGAAGCTTGTCCGAAGTAATATCCGGGAAAACTGTGCTGATATTTTTTTTATAAAACTGATCTCTCCCCGTGATCTCTGAAAAAATACGGTTGGACCAGATCATGCGGCCTTCCATATCCATAATGACATAAGGAAGCGCCAGTTCTTCCAGCATCCGCTTTTCTACCACATCATACTGATTGGCAAATGCGATCATATCATTGATGATCAGCGGTTTGTGATATCGAAAAAGCTGTACTGCGATAAAAATATAGATCACAGTACCTACAGACACCAGAATTCCGGCCTTTACACTTACAATAAACACCAGCAGGTCCAGCAGCACGACCAGGACCGAAAGGTACAGCGGCCAGCGCATGAAGTGTTTCATAGGCCCCTTGAATTTAACTTTGTTGTTCATTGCTTTTTCCTGTTCTTAATGTAATTTAACCCACAAGTTATTTAACATTATACCAGATTCCTTATTATAATTCCATAGCAATGATAAAATCTGTTTTGCTCATAAAAAAAACCAGGGCCGCTGCCTCCAGATGACTACTCATCTGTTTCGCAACGACCCCGTATAAGATCAGAATTAGTCCTGAACGTATGGCATCAGGGACATATGACGTGCTCTCTTAACAGCAACTGTCAGTGCTCTCTGATGTTTCGCACAGTTACCTGTAATTCTTCTCGGGAGAATTTTACCTCTCTCGGAAACATACTTTCTTAACTTTGCTACATCCTTGTAATCGATCTCGTTATTCTCTTTACCGCAGAATACACAAACTTTTTTTCTTCTGCGTCCGCCTCTTCTCTTCATCGGAGAATCTGGTCTCTCGCCTCTATTGTAAGCCATGATTGTTTCCTCCTATCTTATTCGTCTCATCTGTCTTGATCAGATGTTCTAATTGAACGGCAGCTCCTCATCAATTCCATCTGGAATGTTCATGAAGCCGTCGGCGCTTGCTGCGCTCGGACTCGGCATAGACGTTGCAGGTGCTGCCTCTGTTCTCGGATGAGCTGCTGCATAGCTGTCGCTTGATGCTTTGCTCTCAGCAAATTCCTGATCCTCAACAACAACCTCTGTCGTATAAACCTTCTGTCCCTCACGGTTCGTATAGCTTCCTGTCTGGATACGTCCCGTAACTGCAATTTTCAGTCCCTGTCTGAAATACTTTTCCGCAAATTCTGCTGTACGTCCGAAAGAAACACAGCTGATAAAATCAGCACTTGCCTCTCCGTCACGACGGAATCTGCGATCAACTGCCAGTGTATATCTGGCGATTGCCAGGGCATTTTCTCCTGCGGAATATCTTACCTCAGGATCTCTTGTCAAGCGTCCCATTAATATTACTTTGTTCATCGTTCTACCTCTCTTATGATTTCACTTAACTGAACAGGTTCTTAATGGTGTTTTCAAAAATCCGCTGCAAAAATTATGCCTCTTTCTTGACAACCAGGTATCTTAATACATTGTCCATGATGCGGACATGTCTCTCGATCTCCGCCGGGCACTGAGAATCTGCTTCAAACTGAATAAAATAGTAGAAGCCTTCATGCATTTTCTGAATCTCGTAAGCTAATTTCTTCTTACCCCATTCTTCAACTTCTGTGATCACGCCGTTGTAACGTGTGATGTAGCCTTTTGCTTTCTCAACTACAGCGTCACGTGCTTCGTCCTCAAGCTTAGCGCTCACAACTAATGCTAACTCGTACTTGTTCATGCTTGTCTTAACCTCCTTATGGTCTTTTGGCCCTTTGCCTGTCAAAGAGCAAGGATATGAAATATATCACGATTGTTGATTCTAGCACATCTCTCCCGTGATGTAAAGCATAAATTTAATTTTTTTCAATTTTTTTCAAATCTCGTGTATTTTTCTCAACCAGCTTACGTGCCACCATGATCTGATGTCCGCAGCCCTTGCATTTCAGGCGAAAATCCGCTCCTACGCGAAGGATCTCCCATTCTTTACTGCCACAGGGATGAGCCTTCTTCAGTGTGACAATATCTCCAACTTCATAATTTAATCCCATTTGATACTCCTCATTTTTAATTTGCAGATCATCCCAGGTTCCCATATTTTCAGACTCTTATCTGAGAAAACACCTGCCCGATCGGTTCTTTAATAAGAAGATCCGCATATTTATCCCTCGGTGTCGGTGCCTTGTTGATCACCACCAGATGATTTCCCCGGAAATAATCGATCAGACCTGCTGCCGGATATACCGCCAGAGAAGTTCCCCCGATGATCAACACCTCCGCCTCTGAGATCACTCTTACTGATTCCTGGATCGTATAGTCATCCAGTCCTTCCTCATAAAGGACCACATCCGGCTTGATCATGCCGCCGCAGCTGCACCGCGGAACACCTTTCGATTCCTTCATATATTTAAAATCATAGGATTTCCCGCATTTCACACAATGATTTCGGTAAACGCTTCCGTGAAGCTCCAGGACCTTTTTACTTCCTGCCATCTGGTGAAGATTATCGATATTCTGAGTGATCACAGCCTTCAGCTTTCCTGTTTGCTCCATCTCCGCCAGCTTAAGATGTGCCGCATTCGGTTTTGCAGTATCACAAAGCATCTTATCTCTGTAAAATTTAAAGAATTCCTCAGGTTTTCGCATAAAAAATGTATGGCTTAAGATCGTCTCCGGCGGGTAATCATATTTCTGGTTATACAGTCCGTCCTGGCTTCGAAAATCCGGGATCCCGCTTTCTGTTGAAACACCTGCGCCGCCGAAAAATACAATATTTCTGCTCTCATCAATGATCTTTTGTAATTTTTCTATCTCATTTCCCATATCATTTCCTCCCAAACTTATCCGCAAAAGCTCTACTGTGGATTCACCGCATTCACTCTTTTTCCCTGTACCACAAAACGTGTTGCCTGATTGCCGGTACAGGTTGATAATGTAACGATCTTATCCTTCACATTGGCTTCACTTGCAGTGGCATCTGTTCTGATCTCCGAATTCTGGAACATTTTTTTCTCATATTCCAGAAACTCTTTGCCAGGTCCTTTAAATAAGGTATACGTATCGCTGTTTACAGAAGTCGTATACGCTGCAATGATCTCATACCGGTAATCTTTTTCCGGTGTGAGGATCCAGAAATATTTGCTGGTATTATAAAGCGTCTCATCCGCTCTGTACTTTTTCAGCATTCCAAACATGGAACCATTCTTCATGTTGTGTCCGTACACCAGGGTATTACAATCGCTGAAATCTCTTTTGTTCTCATAATCAATAAAGATCGTTCCCGCAAAATTATAATTTTTCTCATATGTCTGGTGCAGATAAAAATTATTATCCTCTCCCTGTACCACCGGATAACTGATCTCAGGCAATGCTTCCATATAGATCCAGCCGATCACATCCTCATTGATACTCCTGAGAGAATCAAAATCAATGCTCACAGGTGCTACAGGCTGTTCATCCGGCTGATCTATCTCTTCCACCTGGTCCGGATCACGTTCTGTCACTGCCATTTCGGAAATGCTGTTATATTCATCGGTTCCGTTTTTATATTCTGTATAAATATGATAAAGGTTAAAAGCTGCATAACAGAAAATACAGATTGCCACGATCAGAACGATCGTCAGAATATGATCTCCAACTGTTTTTTCTTTTTCACCTTGTTTTCCTGCTCATAATCACACTCCTTTAAATCTGTCAGGATCATCTGGTTTCTGTATTTATTATAAATATCCCTCCGTTTTCTTGCAACCGTTTTGTTTTTGTCCTGTTTTATACAGAAAAAAGCCGCCTCGGAATGGGCATCCGAAGCGGCTTGTAAGGTATGTTCTATTTCAGAGCTGCTGTTATTTTCAGGCCAGTTCTTTTCCTGTAAGCATTTTGTATGCCTGGAGATATTTCTCAATAGTCTTGTCAACGATCTCCTGCGGAAGTGTCCAGTCGTTGTCCGGATTGGCTTTCAGCCAGTCACGTGCAAACTGTTTGTCAAAGGATGGCTGACCATGTCCTGGTTCGTAGCCTTCTGCCGGCCAGAAACGGGAGCTGTCCGGTGTCAGCATCTCATCACCGATGACCATGTTTCCGTCCTCATCAAGACCAAACTCGAATTTTGTATCTGCAATGATGATTCCCTTGCTGAGTGCATACTCTGCACATTTTTTGTAAAGAGCAATGGTGTTGTCACGAAGCTTTTCTGCATACTCGCGTCCTTTTCCCGGGAAGTATTTCTCAAGATGATCGATACTCTGCTCAAAGGAAATATTCTCATCGTGATCACCGATCTCAGCCTTGGTAGATGGTGTGTAGATCGGCTCAGGCAGCTTGTCGGATTCCTTCAGTCCCTCTGGAAGCTTGATGCCGCATACAGTGCCGTTCTCCTTGTAGCTTGCCCAGCCGCTTCCTGTGATGTATCCACGTACGATACACTCGATCGGCAGCATGTTCAGTTTACGGCACATCATGGATTTTCCTTCGAATTTCTCCTGCTGGAAAAACTCCGGCATATCCTTGGTATCTACAGAGATCATGTGGTTCGGAAGAATGTCCTCAGTCATGTTAAACCAGAATTTGGACATCTGGGTCAGTACAGCACCTTTCTTTGTAACTTCGTTATTCAGAATTACGTCAAAGCAGCTGATACGGTCTGTTGCAACCATGATCAGACTGTCTCCATTGTCATAGATCTCACGTACTTTACCTTCTTTGATTGGTTTTAATTCCTGCATGTTCTCACACCTCATCATTCGGTTATTTGATTTTTGTTTTCGACACCGTTACCGTATCACCTCACAAGCCCTCCTGTCAAGATGTCAGGCCCCTTTCAGTCATAAGTATTCGTTAAGGGATCATTCATATTTCTAATAGCGACGCACATTCCTCCTGAAGCTTTTTCTCCTGCTTCCGGTAAAGAAGCTTCTCACTACAGGCAAAATAAGGATCACAGCCATACTCCCGGATAAAGGCCGCCGCATGGCTGTTCCTGGTCAATCCGGTGACAAAAAGCACCGTTTCCTGTCCGTCCCCGAAGCATTCCTTCATAAATCTAAATGCCTGTTCCAGCTCCCCGCTGATCTTTTTCGCACAGGCTTTTCTCTTCTCCGCCATTTCCGTAAACAGCTGCCGGATCCGTTCAAAGCCAGCCTCTGTTTCTGTGATATGCTCCTTTCGGATGGTAAGGCTGAATTCCTCCAGAGTGCGGATCACAAGCTCTTCCGTAGTCTGCTGATCTGCGGTGAGAAGCTCCGCCTCCAGACGGACAGCCAGACTTTTCTTCTTCATATCTGTAAATTCATCCAGCGCTGTCATGTCCTTTTTATCCTGAAGAAAAGCTTTCAGATGCAGAAGTTCCTGATAAACAGCACCTGTCTCACCATCCATCTTCTCATAGGTCAGAAACCTTCCGTTCAGACCGTCAAGCAGAAGCCCTGTCACAAGGAAGCGTTCCTCAAAGGAAGCATCCTTCGCCATTTTTACCTTTTTCTGCTGTTCCTCCTCCGGCATCTCTCCGGAAAGCAGACGTTCCAGGCCATAGTCCTCTCCGTACTTCCGGTACAGCTGATAGCTGGCAAAAAAGCTTCTTGCGATCTCCTCTCTGCATAAATACTCCCCGACCAGATTCTCTGTGATCTCCACGCCCAGCTCCTCATAAGCCTTCAGGATCTCAGACAGGTCTTCCCAGCCCCTTGCTGTCACGAAGAATTTCCCGTCCACTGTATTCTCCACAGAATAAAAATGATCCTTTTTCATGCCGAGATAAGCCAGGATCGATCCGTGGATCTCCTTTTTCCAGGCATACTCCATCCACACCTCAAGATCTGCCTCGATATCCATCCTCCGCACACGGTCCAGTGTTACAATATCAAACTCCCGGACCGATTTATTATATTCCGGAGGATTTCCTGCTGCCGCGATCAGCCATCCTTCCGGCACGCTGTGGCTTCCGAAGGTCTTGTTCTGAAGGAACTGCAGCATGGTAGGCGCCAGTGTCTCGGAGACACAGTTGATCTCATCGATAAACAGGATTCCCTCCTTCTTTCCGGTACGTTCCATACAATCATACACAGAAGCAATGATCTCGCTTAAGGTATACTCTGTGATGCTGACCTCTTTTCCATTGTAGCACCGGGTCACGATCCTTGGCAGTCCTACCGCACTCTGTCTTGTATGATGGGTAATGGTATAGGCTACCAGACCTACATTACATTCCTCTGCCACCTGCTCCATGATCGCTGTTTTCCCGATTCCGGGAGGCCCCATAAGCAGGATGGGACGCTGCCGGAGTTTGGGAAATGTGTAGCGTCCGGCTGCATCCTTCCGGTTGTAAGCCAGTAAGGTATGTTTGATCTCTTCTTTTGCCTCTTTTATGTTCATGTTCTGTAACGCACTCCTTCCTGCTCTGCCACAAGCCGGATCGCCCAGGGCGGAACAAGCTCCATTTTTTCTGTTTTATGTAAAAATACAAAGGCCGTCTCATAATCCGGTTTGCTTCCGGGATATATCCCATCCCCGTCTGTAAAATAGATCAGAGCCTTAAGACTGCGGATTTCTTTTTTCTCCTGCTGCTCCTTCACATACCGGAACACCGGCCGGAAATCCGTTCCGCCCCGTCCCTGTATGGTGATATTTTTGCTGTATTCCTTCCATTCTTCCTCGAAATGGATCACCTTAACATCCTGGATACAGCAGTCACACTGGATCAGGTACACCTTCATTTTATGGAAAAAATTCTCTTTTTCACTGAGAATGGAATACGTTTCTCCAAGGAATCTCCGCACAGTCTCTCCATCACAGGAGCCGGAAGTATCAATGGCGATCACCAGCTCCTCCAGACGGTTCACTTCCTTATATTCCAGCGGCTCGATCAGCGGAAGATTTCCATAATGCTCCATCCCGTAATTATAAAAAATATAATCAAAGCTTTCCGTATCCAGCTCCACCTCTTCCCGCAGCACAGAAAACTGACGGAGAAACTTTTTGTAATCGTATCTTCCGGATCTTACCGTTCCTGCCTCTTCCTTCTGGTCCCCTTTCTGGCATCCCCGCCGTTTCCGGTGATCCTGACGGTTTGCGGCAGTATAGGAAAGAAGCTTGTTCCATTTTTCCTTTGTTCTTTTTCCTTTTTCTCCTGTGCAGGTGTCCCACAGGGTGTGATCATCAAAATGAAAGGCTTCCTCCAGTTCTTCCAGGTGAAACGGAAAAGCCTGTTCCTTCAGCTTCCGGCATATCTTTTCTGCGGAATCCGACCTGTCTCCCAGAATATGAAAAACCTTTTCACGGATTTTTTTCGCATCGCCGCCTGTCTCCAGAATCGGGATCTTTTCCCTGGAAATGATCTGTTCCACCGCAATATCACAGGCCAGGTTCCATAAGCGTCTGTCCTCCTGATCCTCCCGAAAAAGGTGCAGATACAGACAGTGCAGCAGCATATGAAGATAACCTCTTCGCACTGCCTCCGGCTTTTTTACATAAAGCTTCAGAAGATATTCCGGGGAAAAAAGTAAAAAAAGCTCCATCTGTTCCAATAGTTCCGGTCTGCTCTGAGCCCTTCCCGGAAATGCAGGCAAAAGCACCGTCCAGATATGGAAAATAGTAGTACAGTTCGTTCCTTATATTTTCCAGGATATGTATTCCAAGCTCTTCCTGCCTCCGTTCCACCGAATCCGCCTCCATTCCCGATTTCCTGAAAAAATCACAGCTCGAATTTCTTCTCTTTAAATCCATAATTTGCTTTTTTCAAATGGAGAAGTCCCATCAGCGCTGCAGGTCTCCTCCACTCTTCAGCCAGTTTCAGGAACACCTCCAGCTCCTGTTCCCCAAACCATTCGTTCTCATAAAGCTTCTCGATCTTTTCCCAGTCATCTTCCAGGATCAGGCGTTCCACAGCCGGACGGATCCTTTTCTTAAGATATGCTCCATAATGCGCGCGTTCCTCTTCCTCCACACCTTCCTCCAGAAAATATCCCCGCAGGGCAACTGCCAGCCGCAGCGGCTCCTGCTTGGTACTTCCGAATTTCCGGTAAAGATGAATGGCCTCTTCTTTGGCATCCTCGTTCTCCGCCCGCATTTCAAGAGCAGTGGCAGCAACTTCCACATCTTTTTGAAAACGGCTTAATTCTGTCATAATGATCCCTCCTGTCTGCTGTCTGTTTATAGTGTTCGAGGAAATGCTTTTGTATGACATTATCATATCACGTACCGCTTTGTTTGAACATTATTTTTTGATAAAAAAAGAAGCCGCCACTGCCTTTTTTCTGACAGTGACGGTCCGAAATTTTTTTCTCAGATTCCCTTTTTATAAAGAATAAATGAATAGATCATTGGCACAAGGATGACCAGCAAAATTACCGCAAAAACAATTTCCGTTTTCAGGAGCAGCGAATTCATAAGAAAAAGCAGTCCCGACAGGATCAGTATCCAGCCTGTCATACGGTTGGTACGGTTCCAGTTCTCCTCACTGTTCAAGGTCCAGGGAAGCTTCATTCCCACTGTATAATTCTGTTTCACCTTATGAACGTAATTTCCGAGAATGATAAACATGATCCCCACCATGATATTCACGATCACACCTATATCAATGTCCATACCCAGAGCAAGACCATAGATTGACATGCAGGTGATCACAGACACCACCGGAACCAGCCACAGGACCATGGTAAAAATACGCCTGTTGATATTTTTTCTCTTTGGATCATTGGCTGTAAAAAACACGCAAAACAGATGGATCAACAAAAGCAGAAATGGAATTCCAAAAACTGCCATCGGCTTGCTGCTCCAGCCGTTGGCCAGATTGTGCTGATCAAAATGTGTTGCGATCTTCTCCGGCAGACGGTTCCACAGCAGGATCCCTGCCAGTGACGGTGAGATCGTAAGGATACTCCCGGAGATCAGGGACATTTTATATTCCTTCAGAAACTCTTTTCTTTCTTCACCTTTCATCATTCTTTCCCCCTTTCAGATCACTGAGCCACAGAAGCAGCTCCTCTACAACTGTGGTATTCAGTTCGTAATACACGAAATTCTTCACCTTCGTTTCCCACACAAGATCTGCTTTCTTCAAAATTTTCAGATGATAGGATATGGTTGCACCTGTCATGTCAAAATGTCCTCCGATCTCACCGGCTGACATTTTCCCGTTTTTCAGAAGCTGCAGGATTTCTCTCCGCACAGGATCCGAAAGTGCCTTGAAGGTTTCCGCAAACGCCATCGTGTATATCTTCCTCCTTTTTGATAGTATTTAGAAATATTTCTAAATAAAATATAGCATTTTCGGATTTCCCAGTCAATAAGTATTTAGATTTTTTTCTAAATACTCACATTTGTCATCTATAAAAAATGAGAATACCGACCATCGCCTCTGCGACCTTACGATATCCTCATTCACCATCGATCAACCATTATTTATTTTTTCCCCTCTTAAACCTACCTCATGCAAAAACCAAGACTGGATGTGATCTCCGGCGCAAGCTCCGGCACATGTGCACAAAAGTCCATCTCTCTTCCAAGGCCAATGGATGCAACTCCAAGAATGGATTTGCCATTTACCGTTCTGCTTCCCCTTTTCAGATCCACTGCAAACGGAAAATGCTCCGTCACATCAAGAAAACGGTTCACTTCATCCATGCTCTCAAACTGTACTTTTTTTACTGTCATCGTTTTTTTCACCTCTTTTCTCTATCTATACTACTATTTTACTATGATATAATTATTTGTATAGAGTAATTTTTTTATAAAAAAGGTGATTTTTTTAGATGTTATCTTCTCCTATTTCTGTTACAATATAAAAAAACAACACCCAGGAGGTATCAGAATGTCAAAAAACGAACCTTATCGCAGGACAGTCCGGCGGACCGACCGCAGCTATCAACAGCAGTCTTTACGGTGTGGTATCTGAAGCACTTAAACATACAGAAGAGATTGACCATGTTTATGGTATGGTCAACGGCATTGAGGGATTTTTAAACGGAACAGTCCTTGATTTCCAGGAAGCACTTCCGGGAGAGCAGCTTCTCGCTCTTACCTGGACCCCCGGCGCTTACCTTGGCTCCTGCCGTTACAAGCTTCCGGAATCCCTGGAGGATCCGGTTTATCCGAAGCTTTTTCAGAAATTCGAGGAGATGAACATCGGCTGGTTCTTTTATATCGGCGGCAACGATTCCATGGATACTGTCAGCAAGCTTTCCCGCTATGCTGAAAAGATCGGCAGCGACATCCGTATCCTCGGTGAGCCGAAGACCATTGATAACGATCTTGTAAACACCGACCATACTCCCGGATTCGGAAGTGCTGCCCGCTACGTAGCCTCCACCGTCCGTGAGATCACCCTGGACGCCTGTGTCTATGAGAAAAAATCCGTCACTATCATCGAGATCATGGGACGTCACGCAGGCTGGCTCACCGGAGCTGCTGCCCTTGCCCGGAAATACGTCGGAGACAATCCGCTTCTCATTTATCTTCCGGAAACCGATTTCGATGTAGAAGAATTTCTCCTGAAAGTTAATGCTGCCTTTGAGAAAAACCTGCAACGTCGTAGTCTGTGTATCTGAGGGAATCCACGATAAAGACGGCACATTCATCTGCGAATACGACAGCGCTGCCGGAACCGACGCCTTCGGTCACAAGATGCTTGCTGGCTGCGGTAAATATCTTGAGAATCTTGTACGCAGCCGTCTTGGTGTCAAAGCCCGCTCCGTAGAGCTCAATGTAAGCCAGCGCTGCTCTGTCTCCATGCTCTCTGAGACAGACCAGCAGGAAGCAATTCTCGCCGGTGAATTTGGTGTACAGGCCGCCCTGAACGGCGAAACCGGAAAGATGATCGCATTTAAACGTCAGAGTGATTCTCCATACTCCATGAAATGCACACTGGAGGATGTCAACGTTATCTGCAACGAAGAAAAGACTGTCCCTGTAGAATGGATCACAGAAGACGGCTCCGATGTCACCGAAGACTTTATCCGCTATGCCCGCCCTCTGATCCAGGGAACTGTAAATGTTCCGGTTGGCGAGGACGGACTGCCGGCGTTCGTGTATCGGAAATAAGATTTGTGGTAATGCGGATAAAAATATCCACATTTGCTGCGTAACTCTGTCCTGAACAGATGTATCCGTCATTCGATAAAAATGCACCGGGAATTTCTTAACAGTTCCCGGCGCATTTTCTTTATTTCTCTATATATTTTTCTTTTTTATTTCTTACTGCGGTATGCTTCTGCTTCCCAGTGTGTGATAAAATATGTGATCTCATCGGTCATCTGCAGCGGGCCGCCAAAGCTCTCCGCATACACTGCAAGCTTGATCGCATCCTTTACCAGAAGCTGTGCCTTTGCTGCCTTTCCTTTGTCATCTTCCATGATAAATGCGCCAACGCCCTGTACCAGGATCAGTCTTGGCTCTTTATCATGCTCTGTCATAAATGCATCCATCGCATTTTTCGCCTCATCAATATTTTCTACAAATAACGGATAAGGTCCACAATATACAATATGATCTGGAGTAAACGGCTTCAGAAGAGGTGCTGCAGCAGTTTTGTCTTTTACAAAATTATCAGCCTCCGCAGCCGGTACGACTTCCACCGCATGTCCAAGCAGACTGGAAAGCTTCTGTGCTGCCTGCTCTTTTTCAGGTGTAACTGCATCACTTACATCCGCAGTTCTCTTTACCTGCTTTTCCAGCTTTCCGATCACACCATCGAATAAAACGCCAATCTCCTCTACAGTATCAGCCGCAACAAAAATTCCGTGATTCTGAAGCAGAAGGATCTGCACGTCTTTTCCTGTTTCTTCTTTATAGGCATTCATTTTCTCGAAGCAGATGCGTGCAAGTGTGTATCCCGGTTTGCAGATGTCGATCCAGAGTACATCTTTTCCAAAAAGCTCTTCGCAAAGAGCCTTTGCGCCCTTTCCGCAGGTCAGTCCATTGATAAGTGTCGGATGAACATGCAGGACATACGTATAGGCAAACAGATTGTGGAGCAGCGCTTCCACGCTGGGACGCTTTGTTTTATCCTCATCGGTCACTGCCGCCATTACATCTGCAAGATATGCCGATTCACGCTTCACATCATCCGCCGGATATTCCGTTTTCATGATCTCATTCAGACGGGCTCTGTCCATTTTGACAAATTCCTCTGCCTTAATGGTAGCAAGCTGTGTACCGGATCCCTTTACATACAGTGTTGTATCGTCTTTTACAGAAGTATTACCGCCTCCTGCCAGAACATAAGCCGGATTGCTTCCGTAAGTGTTTGACATTTTTACCAAAGTTGAAAGCTCCATAGTAAAATCCTCCCTTTTGTATCATTATATATTTTTTCCATATATTTATAGTACACGATACAAAGTGAATTATCTATATGAATATTTTTTCCAAAATTAGTACTTTCGTATCCTTTTATTACTTTTCCAAATGTAATATCTATACATCTTTCCATTGAGTTTCTTCTGCGATCCGGGAAATACGGTTTTTCTTTATATATAAATAATAAGCAGCATACATGATCTAAAAAAACAGATCATCTCACGTCAGCAACTCAAAGGTATGATACAGATCCACCCTCCCATACCCCCACTCCGGGTTTGGGTACTGCATGTTTTCTTCTCTTCTTGCGCCTCTCTGCAGATAATATTTCACGCTGCTCCCGGTAAAAAACGGCTGGTTATCCCGTATGATCGCCCATTCAAACAGAAGTGCCGCGATGCCGGCGGTCTGTGCGGCGGAGATGCTGGTTCCGGAGCGGGTTCCAAAGCCGCCTCGTACCAGCGGCACTTTTACATTAACGCCAGGAGCTGCCAGATGTGGAGTGATCATGCCATCTGGCGTATAGCCTCTGCTTGCTGCAATGTAGATGCTTCCGTCACGATGCTGGTAGGCAGTTGCCGTAATGCTGTTCCTGGCGTCTCCCGGCGCTGTCACCGTGGTATAGGGGGATGGTTCCAGAAAATAGGTATCCTGGGAGATCAGCCCTTCCACAGGAAGCCATATATGGAACTGTACGTTCTGTTGATTTCTTGCCTGGGTAAAAATTTTCCATATACCGGACGCCGGATGGAAAAATCGGATATACACCAGGGAATATCCGGTCTGACGCTCGATCAGGATATAATTCACATACACCTTTGTTTCCACAAAAACAAATGACAGCTCCTGGGTTCTGGAACCGATGGAACTGCTGACTTCCAGTATCTCACCGGTTGGTGACTGGATGGAAAGCTCATAGATTTCCGGCGGTTCTCCCCAGAATTCTATGGTAAAGCCCTGCTCTCTTTCCGCTACACGGAGTTCTGTCACGATCTGCTCCCTTCCCTGAGAAAAAATCCCCGTACTGTGGTTTCTTGTATTTCCTTCGTTTCCTGCTGCCACAGATACGGATACCTGGGAAAAATTTGCCACATAGTCCACATACTGGCTTAACGCATTGGTCCCCAGATGTGCGCCCTGGCTGCTTCCGATTCCCAGACAGATAGAAAGTGGCATCTTCAGCTTTTTGGCCTGGGTAATCGCAAAAGCAATGGCCATCATCACATCATTTTCCTGAAAAGCTTCTGCCTCCGGAGGATAAAGATAAAAATTCCGGAGATATTGTTTTGCCGGCTTTACCTTGATGATGATCAGGGTTGCCTCCGGCGCTGCTCCGGTAAAATTTTCTCCGGGTACCATATTTCCGGCAGCAATACCTGCCAGTGCCGTGCCATGGCCGTTGGTATCTCTGGATGGCACGATGGCAAACGGATCCTCGGAATCCAGTGCCCGGTCAATATCCTTTTTCCGGAATAATTTGCCATATGGAACTTCTGTATCTGTTATATCATCCCCCTCTTCCGGCAAATTATCTGCATCTCCATTTTCAGCTTCCGATTCCCGCCCAGACTGATTTTGTTCTTCATCTTCTATGGACTGATCCCATAAATAAGCGATTCTGGAGCCGCCTGCATTTCGAAACACTTCATTCTGATAATCGATCCCCGAATCGATCACCGCCACCGCAGTACCTTTTCCACGCAGCTTCAGATAGGGGTGATCGTGCAGCCTGTTGATCCCTGATTCCCCTGCTGCCTCCATATCCATGTAGGTATAGCATTTCGGGATTGAATTATAGGAGATTCCCGTAACCTCGATTTCTCCCATACTTTCCAGCGGAACATAAAGAACACCGAAAATTTCATTGATTGCCTGAAAAGATGTCCCCGGGAAAAGTTCCATAGTATCCTGGACATCCTGCATATATTTCACGATAAAATCCCCGAAGCGCTGACTCTGTGCCGGATTTTCCGTCTGCGCTCCGGGGATCTTATCCTCTGTTTTCATATTTGGTTCAAAATCTTCTTTTCTGAGCATGACAGGCCTGCTTTCGCCTTTTTCATAGATGTATGCAGCGAAAGCTTGTCCTTATACCACTATTGTCCAACTTTTTCCTGATACACGGAACTTCCCTGATTCGTTTAAACGCAGCTCTTGCTGTCTCGTTTTTTTTCCTGATCAATGTCAGCAGCACGATTCCCGCAATCCCGGTAAAAATACTGATAAACTGGGATGTCGACAAAATCCCCACACTTCCACGGATAATATCCCCACGGAAAAACTCGATCACAAACCGTCCAATGCTATAAAAGATCAGATAACAGGCAGTGACCTGACCATCTTCTTTTTTGTTCCGTGCGATCAGCAACAACAGAAAAAAATGCAGAAAATCCAGTCCGCTGGAATACAACTGCGTCGGGATCAGCGCCACGTGATTGGGCGCATATTCAGAATTCTGAAATATCACAGAAAAAATACTCTCTGTCTCTTTTCCATAACAGCAGCCCGCCAGGAAACATCCGATCCGTCCAAATCCCTGGGCCAATGCCACAGATGGCAGGATCACATCTGCATATTTAAAAAAACTACAAGCTTTCTGATCCTGCAGTACAAAAGCCCCGTCAGTATCCCGCCGATGATACCACCAAACACCACAAAACCAGAGCTTAAAGTTTCCATTATAAATTTCGGATCCTGAACAATTGATTTCCACTCTGTGATCCAGAAGAGAAGCTTTGCACAGAAAAATACCCCCTACCACGGCACCACAGGATCATTGGAAAGATCTGTTCACTGTCAAGCTTCTGTTTTCCGGCTCTGTATTCTGCAGTCAGGCAGCCTGCCACAATTCCAATGGCGATCATCAGACCATAACCGTATACCGTAAAGGGCCCGATGCTAAGAAGTTCATTTTTCATCAGTTTCCTCCTGTTATCTTATTCTTATTTCCGTCATGATCTTCGCTCACGTATGCGGACAGAAAACACTCCAGCAAAGCAGCATTGGCCCGGTCATTCAAGGCGCTGTTTCCAGATTCTGCCACATCACATTCACCACAGATATCCACGCCCCGGATTCCCTCTGCACATATTTCTCTGACCCTCTTCAGACATTTCAGCATCGTATTCAGGCGCATATCTCCCTGGCTCCAGTTCGTGTCCGCATCATCCTTGCAGAGAACATCTTTATCCACAGAAATGTACAGCGGCAGCTTTCCCACATGCTCACTTACAAACGCACACACTTGCGCTTCTTCCATTTCCAGAAGCTTCTCTCTGCTCAAGAATTCCACCTTTTCCTGAATCTCCGATTCCACTCTGGAAAAAGCCTCCTCATCCGGGCCGATCAGGATCACCCTTTTAAGCAATGGAAGTTCCATAACAGAATCGTAGATCCATCCTCCGCAGGAAAGCAGACCTCCGAATGCCGGCGGCTGCATATCCGTGTGATTGTCAAATACAAGAAGCGAGAAAGGCTCCGATATCTTTTCCAGCCAGATCCTTGTCATATAGTGATAGTTTCCGGAATCAATAAAATGGATCCCTCCGGAAGAATAAGGGGCAATACGGCTGCGAATGGTATTCATCGCATCCTCATCGCAGTAGCAGTTGGTTCCGGGAATGTCTCTGGCCTCCACCCGGGATACTTCTTTTCCCCTCCAGAACTGCTGATCCTCATATATTCCGGAAAAATCCATCATCAGTATCTTTATATTTTTATCTGTATTTTTCATGTGCACATCTTACCACGGAATGACAGATGATGCAAGAGAAGGGTCAGTCCTTCCACTCTTCCAGGTCTTCATCGGAACCATCCAGAAGATTCTTCAGGCTGCCGGTTTCCGCCTGGTCTTTGCCTACATCCCAGAGCTTCATCTCCACATCCTCCGGTTCTTTTTCCCAGCGGGAATTCTCCTGCTTTTGCTCTTCTTCCGGTTCTGTCGATTCTTCTGTCTCTTTTCTGTCCGCAGAATATCCGTCTGTGTCTGTTGGATATTCTGTTTCATTCCCACTCTGCTGCTCACCTGGCGCATTTTCATCCTGGGTTTTTGTATCATTTGGCACATCCATATCTGCCGTTTCATTTACAGCATCTGAACTGTCTGCATCAGAATCTTCCTTCTCTGTCTCTGCTTTTTTTGCAATCTTACGAAGTCCCAGCTTCATAATAATATAGAATACGATATCCGCAGCTCCGTCACACACCAGCACCCAGCCGGAAAAGATCAGCAGAGTCATGATCTTCGGAAATCTTCCAAACAGCATCACGATTCCAAGTACAATGAAAACAAGACTTCCGATCAAAAGCACGCTCCATGCGCCGTTTCCTCCTTTTTTCAGAAGGAAAGCTCCTTTAAACTTCCACAGACTGTCAACCAGTACAAATGCGCTGAGCATCCATGGAAGCAATTTGATCACGATGGAAGGTGTCATAAAAAGAAACACACCCAGTACAAAAACAACCACACCACTTAGAAGATCCATGATCGTAGCTTTCGCTTTTCCACGTATGTAAATATAAATATGATAAATGCCAACTCCGATGAGGATCAGCCCGAATACTACTTTGCAGATCACATCCACCGTCTGCGTGGGGATCAGGATCAGGCAAAGTCCAAGCAGTATATAAAATACTGAGGAGATGATCTCACCCTTTAGAATGTTATTAATTTTTTCACCCATGTTCATTCATACCTCCTCTGTTATTCCAACAGTATAGCTCTTTTCCACTGGTCAGTCCACCCTGAACCGTCAAAAAAACTTTCTTTTTTTACAGAAAAATTTTCTTATAATTCAATACAGCCCGAAGGACTTTTCCGGCGTCATTTCGCCTTGTTCCTTCAGGCTGTATTTTACTTTTTATGTTTCTTCTTTTTTAGTCATAAGACCACCGATCCGTCCGGTTTCTTTTGCAGAAAGGCTTTTCCACCCGTCTTTGATCACTTTGTCCAGAACTCCCATCTCATCGGCAATCTCGTATTTCAGTTTTTCCGCCTGGGAAAGCTTTCCCTCAAGATATGCCTTTACTTCTTTCTCCCTGTTCATCTTCCACACTCCTCATCTTTTTTATGGAGTATGAACAATTTTCGGAGAAATTATGCATTCTGAAAAATATGTCCGTCCTTTACAGATACTGTCATTTTTAATCCGGGATAATGATCGCTGCAATGATATATGCCAGGATTCCGGCTCCGCCCATCAGCGTAATGATCACCCATACCAGTCTGACAAGAGTCGGATCGATATCAAAGTATTCTGCAATTCCGCCGCAGACACCACATAACATACGGTTTACTGATGATTTGTAAAGTTTTTTGTTGCTCATAATGCTTTCTCCTTTAATCTTCTTCAAATTCAACCTGAACGTTTCCCATTCCGCAATCCAGTTTTATATTTTTCGCAGCACCTTCATTTGTGATCTGTTTATTTCCGGAAGTGATGGATGTTTCCAGAGAATCATCCACCTCCAGATTTCCAAGACCACATTTCAGCTCATAATTATAATCAGCTGCTTTTCCTGTAAGTGTAAGCTCCATATTTCCCATGCCACAGCTGCCATTTAATTTTTCCACCTGAATTTCACTGATGTCGGCAGTTCCCACTCCGACTGTAAAGTCTGCTTCCTTTATATCCAGGCTGCCGGAATTTTCAATGGTTCCTGCTCCCACATTTACTTCCATCTGCTCCGCTTTAAAATCACCATCCAGTTCGATGGTTCCGGCTCCCATCTGAAGTTTTATCTTCTGAAAGCTTAAGTTTTCCGGGCAAAAGATTTCCACGGAACGGTTTCTCACTTTTTGATCACTTGCAATTCTCAGACTGCCGTTGTCATTGCTGATCTGAACGCGATTGTGATCCTTCCCTGAAACTTTCACCTGGACTTTATCCTCATTCCATGTTTTCAAAACCAGTTCTTCATATCTCAGATCACAGGAAAGGTCTGACACAGCCGAAGCCTCATATACTTTCGTATATGCGGAACTGTCTGCACTGTCTGCCAGAATGCCTTTCTCAGTTACCGCTCTCTCTGCATCTGCCTGAAAATCATCCTCCTGCTCATCCATATCTTCTTCGGAGTCTTCCACTTCCCAGCTGTCTTCATGATCCAGAACACAAAGCACCTGCGTGATTCCATGATCCAGCACACTCACATCTCCCATAGTCGCTCCCATGGCAGCTCCGCCGGCAGTAAGTCCCAGGCCTGCCACACCGAATACTGCTGCAAGGATCAGGATTACCTTCAGAAAACGTTTCATACTTTTCCCGCCTTTCTTCCATTCAGGAGATTGCTGCAGAATCCCGTAAATTTCCGCAGGATCGCCGGCAGTATCTTACCTGTAAACCACACCGTCAGTAACAGTAGCAAAAGTCCAAGTGCCATCATCAGGCATCCGATACCGATAGTCAGGATCCCGGCCGGCGGAAGAGACACCGCCATGGCAATTCCAACAACAATACACGCAGCTGCACCGATCACAAGGATGATCGATCCTACTCCTGCAAAAAATGTCAGCAGGAAAGGCAACAATGCCAGTGTCACCAAAATCCCCAGTACTCCGCCAAATAATCCTTTTATCAGAGGAGCCGCAAAAACAAGAACGATAAGCGCAAGAATGATCCCTGCCTTATTCTGCTTTTTCTCTGCGTGATAGCCGCGCTGGGCACGTCTTTTCCTGCGGTCTTCAAAATTTTCTTTGCTTCCCGTATCACGATGGGACCCTCCCTGTCCATTTCCGTATACTGTTACTTCTGTATAATGGTCCGGCATTTCCCCGTTCTCTTTCACACGGGTATCCTGATATCCGTTCTCTGTGTATTCCCCGTAATCTTCACTGTTCTCCTGAAGATCTGCCTTAATGATCGCAGCAACCTTCCCCGGATTTCCCAGTTCCCGGATCACTTCTCCTTCATTCTCAGGACCTGCATCATCAAAATATCCTTCATAATATTCCAGTGCTTCCTGTCTCTCTGCCTCTGAAATATCGGAAAGCAGCCGTTCAAGCTGTTCCATAAACTGCTTTCTGTTCATGCTCAAACTCCCTCCTCAAACATCCTGGTGATCTTGGATGAATAGATCTCCCATTCACTTCTGTAAAGATTCAGCTGCGCTGCGCCCTTATCTGTCAGCTTATAATATTTCCGGTTTCTTCCTGCATATTCCATATTGTAGGCTTCCAGACATTCATCCTTCTGAAGCCTGCGAAGGACCGGATACAGCGTAGATTCTGAAACCTCCAGAACACTTCGCACATCCTGGGTGATCTTGTACCCGTAGGTACCGTCCTTCTCTCTGGAAATAACAGCCAGGACGATCGCATCCAGCAGGGCTGCTCCTGTATTAAATACCATCTGCTCACCTCTCTATGACCTGTAAAACAGACATTCACATTCCGTCTTACTACATGCTGATGAACGCGATCACTTCACGATCCAACGCTCACATGATAAGTCATGTAATATTGTTCTGCGAACAATACTATATATCGTATAATATAGTTTTGTCAATAGTATTTAGAAAAATCCCTCTATACTTTATAATATTTTTCGGAAACCACTCTTTTCACACAATATCCGAGAGAGTCAAGTTTATATTATGGAGGAAATTATGACAGATTCAGATAAAATACAGACATTACCGCTTCCTTTTCTGGAGCGTATGAAAGAAATGCTGGGAGATGATTATGATGCTTTCCTGAAAAGCTACAAAAATCCCCGCACTTACGGTCTACGTGTAAACACCGCCAAGCTCTCCTGCCAGGACCTTCAGACACTTTCCCCTTTCCCCATCCGGCCGATCCCGTGGATCAATACAGGATACTTCTACGAGGAGGAAAGCCGCCCTGCACGATGTCCTTACTACCAGGCGGGTCTTTATTATCTTCAGGAACCAAGTGCCATGACACCAGCTTCCAGGCTTCCCATCGAACCTGGAGATTTTGTCCTGGATCTCTGTGCAGCTCCCGGAGGAAAAGCCACTGCCCTGGGTGCAGCCTTAAATGACACCGGATTTCTCCTTGCCAACGATATCAGTACTTCCAGAGCCAGAGCCCTTCTTAGGAATCTGGAGCTTTTTGGTATGAAAAATATGCTCGTCACCGACGAAAAGCCCGCCAAACTTGCCCAGCGTTTTCCCGCTTTCTTCAATAAAATCCTTCTGGACGCTCCATGTTCCGGGGAAGGCATGTTCCGAAAAGAGGAAGCCCTTGCCCGCGACTGGACACCGGAAAAATCCGCAGAGCTTTCTGATATCCAGAAAGACCTGGTCTTAAAAGCTGCCGATATGCTCCGTCCGGGCGGAATGCTGCTTTATTCCACCTGCACTTTTTCCCCATGTGAAGACGAAGAAGTGGCAGCCTATCTTCTCAGACAACGCCCGGATATGGAACTTATGGAAATGCCAGGATATGAAGGCTTCTCCGGCGGCCGCCCGGAATATGCCGGCACAGCAGACACTTCCGATTCCGAAATTGCATTAAACTTAAATACATTTAATCCGGAAGAACTGCAAAAATGCGTCCGAATCTTTCCACACAAAATGGATGGTGAAGGCCATTTTCTCGCCCTGTTCCGCAAAAAAGGCGACTCTCTTCCACCTGTTTTCCGCTTTTCCGCAAAAGGACCGGACAAAAACACCCGGAAATGGCTGGAGGAATTTTTCTCTGAAATTGGCCTGAAAACCATCGGCGGTCAGGAATTTGACTGGAACCGAGTGGAGGTCCGCAAAGATAAAGTATACTATCAGCTGCCCTTCCCGCTGGATCTCCGAGGAATCTCCTTTCTTCGAAACGGTCTCTATCTGGGTGATCTGAAGAAAAACCGTTTTGAGCCGTCTCAGCCTCTGGCGCTGGCTCTTCACAAAGGAGATGTGGAAGCAGTTATCTCCCTGCCGGTTTCCGACGAGCGGCTTACCCGTTATCTGAAAGGCGAAACTCTTATGATCGAGCCGGAAGAGGCCGCACACAAAAAAGGCTGGCATCTTCTCTGCGTGGACGGTTATCCTCTCGGCTTCGGAAAGCTTGTAAACGGGATCCTGAAAAACAAATATCCTGCTGGCTGGAGAGTGTAATCTCTCCGCCGCAGGATATCTGCCCACATTAACATAGTATTTCATTTTCAGATCAGAGACTGAACGCTTCTCCAAGAGTAAACGAATAAATATACCGTTCCTTCACCTTCCGGCCTGTCATCCGTTCCAGCGCCTGGGCGTAATCCTCCAGCTGTACATGATAACGGTCGATCAGCTTCTGTTCTTCTCCACGTCTCACAAAGTCCGTTTTATAATCCACCAGAACAATTTCTTCATCCTCTATAAAATACGCATCAATGATTCCCTGTACCAGAACATTTTCCTCACACTGCCACTGCGGATCAAGCTCCGAAGCTTTTCTTGCGATCACAAAAGGCTGCTCCCGGAACAGAAGTCTCTTCTCTGAAGCTGCTTTCATCCGCTGTCCGAGAGGTGTTTCCACAAAATTCCAGATATCTTTTACCCGGACCGACTCAGCCTCTTTTCTTTCCATCTTCCTGGCGTCAACCCATTCTCTCAGCTGTCTGCGGATCTCATCCCTGTTTGCTGTCTTCTGATAGTCCAGGCATTCCATTACACGATGATAAGCCGTTCCACGAAGTGCCCCTGTATATCCTTCCTCTTTCTTCTCCTCGATAAATCGGGGAACCAGCGGCTGGATCTCTTCTTCCGTCTCATAATCCACCGTTTCTTCCAGATCCTGCTCACTGTGGTAGCTTCGCTTTTTCAGTTCTGATACACTGACCTTCACAGGAAGGTCTTCCAGATATTGATATGGATATACAAAAGAAAAACGTCTCTGGATCTCCTCCCGGATCTCACTGTCAAAAACTCTGCCCGGATTCCAGTTCTCCAGCGTTTCCTTCTTCATTTCCCGCTCCGCCTGTTCCATAACCTCACTTTCTGTCAGTTCCCGTGCCGTGACCCTTGTAACTATGAATTCTGCCGGATCTTTGTACAGAGGATTTGCGGTATTCATAAAGATGCCATATTCATAAAATAATGGTGCCATGCAGCGATGTCTTACCAGTGCCGGAAGCACATAATCCCAGTAAGTCTTTCCGCAAAGCCTTCTTCCCAGAGAAAGCAATGGTTCCTCACTGTCCCTTAATGCGGACAATTCTTCCAATTCCGGACGCAAGGCTCCAATGGTTCCGCTGAGGATCAGTTTTTCCTTTGCACGTGTAAGCGCTACATAAAGTACCCTCAACTCCTCTCCGAGGCTTTCCATCAGGAGCGTTCTCCGTATGATCTGCTTGCACAGGGATGGAGCGATGATCCTCTTCTCCGGCAGGATCGCATCCGCACCGATCCCCAGCTCCGGATGGATCAGGATGCTTGCGTTCATATCCCGGAAATTAAAGCGTTTTCCCATTCCTGCTGCAAACACTACCGGAAACTCCAGTCCCTTACTCTTATGGATCGTCATGATCTGTACCGCACTTTCCCCGGTTCCGGAAAGATTTACCTCCCCGTAATCCACCTGATACTGCTGAAGCTTCTGGATATATCTTACAAAATTAAAAAGGCCTCGATAGCTTGTCTTCTCATATTCCATTGCTTTTTCCACAAGCATGTTCAGGTTTGCATTCCTCTGTTCACCATTTGGCATTGCCTTTGCATGGTCTCCATATCCGGTGCGTGCAAGTACCTCCAGGATCAGCTGATGGACCGGCGTGTAAGCCGCCTTATCACGAAGTGCATTCATAGTGTCCATAAAACAGGACAGCTTCTCTCCGAGGATTTTTTGTTTTCCTCAAAGCTCCCATGCTCTCTGTAATCCTCCACAAACCTGCACACACATTCATAGATCATTCCTTCCGGATATGCGATCCGAAGCTCAGCCAGCTCTTCTGTGGTACATCCAACGATCGGTGAACGCAGTACGCCGGTCATGGGAATATCCTGCAGCGGATTATCCAGGATCCGGAGATAATTCAGCAGTGTCACAACCTCTGTTGCAGAAAAATATCCGGTTCTGGAGGCCGTATATACCGGTATCCCTCTTGCACTCAATACCTCCCCAAAGGTTTCTGCCCAGCCTGAAGCAGACCGGAGCAGAATCACGATATCTCCATATTGAAGAGGTCGATACTCTCCAGTTTCCTTATCCAGCACCCGTTCATGCCCTACCATAGATCGGATCCTTCCTGCAATGGCTAGGGCCTCCAGCTCTCTCTCATTCTCCGTTACTTCTTCATCCTCATCTTCCAGCAGCGGACTGTATTTATCCACAAGAAGGATCTCTGTTTTTACAAATTCCTGATCCTGGCCTTCCGGAAAAGAAGCTCCGGGATACAGAGCTGCCGCCTCGTCGTAGGCAATTCCTCCCAGATCTTCCCCCATGATCTGCCGGAAAATAAAGTTGACACTTTCAAGAACTTCCGGTCTGCTTCGGAAATTTTTGTGCAGGTCGATCCGCTGTTCCTGACTGTCTTCCAGCGAATAGCTCTTATATTTTTCCATGAACAGTTCCGGACGGGCCAGACGAAAACGGTAGATGCTCTGTTTTACATCTCCTACCATAAAGATATTTTTACGTTCATTGACCCAGCCGGAAACTGTCTGCATCAGTATCTCCTGGACCAGATTACTGTCCTGATACTCATCCAGCAGGACCTCATCATATTTTTCAGAAAGCTCTCTTGCCGCCTGGCTGGGCACATAGTTTTCTCCTTCCTTTTTCAGAAGGATGTCCAGGGCAAAATGTTCCATATCCGAAAAATCCAGAACATTTTTTTCACGCTTCTTTGCCTGGAAACGCTCTGCAAAATCCTTTGTCAGCTTCACCAGCATCTCCAGCGGTGGTGCAGATGCTTCTGTCAGTTCCGTCAGCTCAGCCAGATTTCCGTAAAAATATCGGATTCCCAGTTCCTTCAGATTGTCTTTTGCATCTTCGCGAAGAGCTTTTACCAGATTTTTCAGCTGCTCCGATACCCCTCCAGTTTTTTTTGAGGAAAGTCTTGCAAATTTCAGATCCCGGAGATTCTGCGCCATCTCATCATAGTCCTTTTTAACGGACAGTTGCTTCAACTGCCGGATCAGCATCATATCTTTTTCCAGAGCCTCCAGATAAAGCTCCGGTCCATCCTGGAGCTGACAGGTCTTCATTGCGGTTTTTGTAAGCTCTTCCGCTTCTTTCAGTGCACAGTCTGCAGCCTCCCACAGATATCGGAACCATCTCGTTCCCTCAAGACCTTTTTCCGGATCCAGATGATAATTCTCCACACAGCTGTCCAGCCATTTTTCGGGCCATGGATTACTCATCGCAGCATTATAAAGCTCCAGCACATGTTTCTTCAGCCCTTCATCCGTTTTTCCTGGCGCATAGCATTCCACAAATGCAGTAAAATCTGCCTTTCTTTCTGCATAATGATCCTCAAAAAGCTCCTTCAGCACATCTTCCTGCAAAAGCTTCAGTTCACCCTCATCTGCAGTCCGGTAACCCGGATCCAGTCCGATCAGATGAAAATAATTTCGGATCACATAGGCACAAAAGCCGTCAATGGTAGTGATCTGTGCTGTATGGATCAGCGTCATCTGTCTCTGCAGATGCTCATTATCCGGATCTTCAGCCAGTGCCTGATCCAGTCCACGTTCGATACGTTCCCTCATCTCTCCCGCTGCCGCCCTTGTAAATGTCATGATCAGAAGACGGTCAATGTCCACCGGTTTCAAAGGATCCATGATCTTACTTAAGATCCTCTGCACCAGCACTGCAGTTTTACCGGAACCGGCTGCTGCGCTGACCAGAATATTCCGGTCCCGGAGTGTGATGACCTTTTTCTGCTCTTCAGTCCATTTCACTGCCATTCTCTTCCTCTCCCTTCATGATCTTTTTCCACAGTGCATCTTCTCCGATGGACGACAGTCTGTGAAACTCATATCCCGGTATCTTCCTGTCAAAGCCGCACACAGTAAGATACGGACAGTATGTGCAGGCATTCTTTTTTCCAAGTTCATAGGGTTCCACTGCCGCATTTCCATCCAGGATCGATTCCCGGATGTCACAGATCTTTCTCCGCACATACGCTCCCAGCACATCAAACTGCTTCCTGGATGCAACAGAAGATCTTTTGCTGAAGCTTCCGTCCCGGTTCAGGGACACCGGTATGGAGGCCATAGTGCTGTCGATTTTGGTGCTCATATTATCATCTGCCTGTACAAGCCCGTTCATTTTCATTTTCTTCAGCATCTGCTCATTGATGCTTTCCATATCCGCATGGATCTTCTCCTGTATCATAGGATCCTTCACATTATAATAAAACACACCTGCCGGAACGATCTCGCGATCCGGATACTTTCTTTTTTCTACCTGTAACGCACCATCCAGATAGACCATCAGCTGAAGCTGAAGGCCATGATACAACGCCAGCAGATCAAACGAAGTATTTCCGGTTTTATAATCGATCACCTTCACATAGACCCGATTGTTCTCTGGCTCTTCCATGATATCCACACGGTCGATCCTTCCGCCCTGAAACCTCACCTCAAAACCTTCCGGCCGGAATGCTCCATGCTTCAGCTGTTCCTGCAAAGCCCACACTGTACGCCGCAAAATACGTCTGGTCCGTTCGAGCATATATTCATTTCTCGCACTGCTTTTAAGGACCGTATTTCCGTAATCTGCTGAAACCTGATCCAGACAACTGTCTATGATACGGTTTCGCTCTTCCTCCGTAAGCTCTGCCCAGTCCAGTCCCTCTTTGCGGACTTCCACCGCAAATTTTTCCAGTGCCATATGCATGACATTTCCCATATCCATAGCCCGGAACTCATACTCTGCACGTTCTGTAACCTTCAGGCCATACTGCAGAAAATGTGCAAATGCACAGGCCGCAAAACGCTCCAGCCGGGTAGCGCTGTACGGAGAAATTTCTCCATAGAGGATCTTTGCCACTGTTTTTCCGATCTTGTCTGACGGTCGTTCTGAAAAAGATGCCTCTGTAAGTTTTTTTACAAGGATCCTGTATTCCGGGCTCTGAAGATACCAGCTGTACAGTTCCTGGAAGACCGCATTATCCTGGTAAGCTTCTCCTGCAAGCCCTCTCAGGAAATAATCCAGGCTGATTCCCGGAAGCTCCAGTAATTCCATAGGTTCCTGCATATCTCCGCACTGCCGGATCTCCATTTTCGGAAACATCCCCCGGATATTACTGACAAGAAAGGCCGGACTCAGGGCTTTTCCCTGGCTGTCAGACTGACAGAAGGACAGACAGAGCAGTTCTCTTGGCTTGGTCATGTTCAGATACAGATAAAACCGCTGCATGTTCATCAGTTCCTTTGGCCCCGGTGCAAGCTGGATCCCCTGATCTTTAAAAAATTCTCTGTCAATCTCCGTGAGCATTCCTCCGCCGGATGTATTCTTCGGAATATTCCCTTCATTTACTCCCACAAAAAACAGTGCACGGATATCCTTCAGCCTGGTTCTCTCCATATCTCCCACAAGTACCTGGTCCATACTTGGCGGGATCAGAGCCACCTTGGCCTGGTTTAATCCTGTTTCCAGAAGCTGTCGGAAATCCTGACGGTTCACGGTTTCCTCGCCCAGGATCTCCACCATATTATCCAGAAGTTCCATAACGATTCCGTATATCTGGGCATATTCCTTTTCCATGGCCTTGTCGCCCTGTTCCTTGAATTTCAGTTCCTGATGCTTCAGTTTCTGCTGCACCTGGCTCCGCACTGCAAACTCGTAGAGAAAAGTACAATATTCCCGGACCGTCTTTTTCCCGCCTTTAAAGCTTAGCGCAAGCTCTCTGGTCTCATCTGCGAACCGCTTCCGGATCTCATTAAGCCTCTGAATGCTTTCCGGCGGCATTCCCCGGTAAATACGCGCCCACACTTCATCCCATCTCTTAAATCCACGGATACCAAGAGCCAGCACATAATTCTCCAGAAGGTCTGCTTCCTCCCTGGTCACGCAGGACATTCCGCAGCGGAGATACCGGAATACACTTTCATAGGAAAAATCCTGCACTGCCATCTCAAGTGCTGCCCGGAAATATTCTACAAACGGATTCATCAGGACCGTATGCTTCTCATCAATGAAATACGGGATTCCTGCTGCTGTAAATACCTGCTTTGCAAGATTGCCATACTCCTCCAGATTCCCTGTGATCACGGCGATTTCACCGTAACGGCAGCCCTTTTCCCTTACAAGTCTGGCGATCCGGCGGGCAGCTTCTTCCATTTCCTTCTGCGGGTTCACTGCCGAAAACATGCAGATCTCATCCTGCGCTTTTTTGTATATATTTTTTCGGTAACGGAAAATATTTTTTTTCAAGGAAATGGAGGGCAGGTGCCTGGGAAAAGCGGGATTTTCCCACATCCTTCAAAAGAACCGGCGTCTCGATCTCCCTGGTCAGCTCCGAAAGCCCGTGGATCATCTGACGGCTCATATAAAAAAGCTGATAAGGTTTTCCTCTCATGCTCAGATTCTCATCCGCATCCATAGTCACCGTTACCATCACCTTTTCACAGACAGCAAGAAGTTCTCCCACGACACGCATCTGAATAGGAGTAAAACCGGTGTAACCATCCAGAAGAAGTACACTGTTTTTCATTTTTTCAGAAAACGGAAGAGCTTTTTCCAGCGCATCCATTACTTCTTCTCCCGTCATATAATGATCCTTCAGATATCCGGTAAACGCCTGGTAAAGAACAGCTACGTCTTTCAGCTTCATCTGAAGTAACGCTCTGTCACCGGAATCCTCGATCATCTCCTGAATCTCACTGTCCCGGATATCGTACTGCATAAACTCCGACAGGATAGACTTCACTTCATCCAGGTATCCTGCTTTACGCATCTGACCTCCCAGATAGGAAAGCTCCTTTCCATGCTGCTGTACCATCTTCTGCAGTACCATACTCTTACCGGTTTCTTCCAGAAGGGTGCGGCTGTCTCCTCCAACTTCCTCCAGAACACGGTATGCAAGACGCTCAAAGCTCAGGATATCAATATTCAGGATTCCTTTGCCCGGACTCATCTCCACCAGTGTCTTCTGGGTCTGCATGGTAAACTGCTCCGGCACGATCACATAAAAAAGCTTCTCAGGATGCAGCCCCGCCTGTTCTATTATATTCTGATAAGCATAACAGGATTTTCCGCTTCCGGAACTTCCTATGATAAACTGTAATGACATCTTCATCCTCCCGATCACTTGCAGATTTTCAGTCATTCCGGCGCCCTCCTGCGCCTGAAGTATTCCTATCATACCACAAATTCTGCTCCTATAGAACGGTCGTTCTCCATATTCTGAAATATCTGCCTGCTCTTTTCCTTATTTTTCCAGACACGGTATCGGATGGTCTGCGCACAGCTGTGGCATAAATCCTCCATCCCGATAATAAACTATACAAAAAGCTTTGGGAGGCGTGCGCCATGAGTTCCAAAACCAGGATCATCGTTCTACATATGAAAGAGATCATTTACACAGCTGTCTTTCTGGCTCTGGCTGTTGTTCTGGCTGTCGTTCTTTTCTTCATGTTCGGTCCCGGAAAAAATGCCAGTCATACAGCCGGCGAAAAATCCCGCTACAAGCCGGGCGTCTATACCTCTTCCATCACTCTGAATGATAATACCTTCGATGTGGAAGTTACTGTAAATGCTGACAGGATCAAGGCCATCCGTCTGGTGAATTTAAATGAAACCACAAAAGCTTCCTATCCTCTTATGGAACCGGTTCTGGATTCTTTGGCAAGTCAGATCTATTCCAGTCAGTCCCTGGAAGACATTCAGTACGCAGGAGACCGGAAATATACCTCCCAGGTACTCCTTTCAGCTATCACGGATGCAGTAAAAAAAGCGGAGAACACTTAAGCTCTCCGCTTTGCGATCTACGTTCAGATTTCAATCTTCTCCAGCACATCCTGCCAGATCCTTGCACTTGCATCACTTGGCATTCTGAGATCTCCTCTTGGAGAAAGTGCCACGCTACCTACCTTCGGGCCATCCGGCAGACAGGAACGCTTGAACTGCTGGGCAAAAAATCTCCGATAGAAGGTTTTCAGCCATTTCAGGATCGTCTCTTTATCATAAATCCCCTCAAAGGTCAGGCAGGCAAGCCTGTAGATCTTATCCGGTGTAAATCCTGCACGCAGCATGTAATACAGATAAAAATCATGAAGCTCATAAGGTCCTACCAGATCCTCCGTCTTCTGGGCGATCTTGCCATCCTTAGGAGGAAGAAGCTCCGGGCTTACCGGAGTATCCAGGATATCCAGAAGAACCTCCTTCAGTTCCTCATCTCCGCAGGTATCCGCATAATAACGTACCAGATGACGTACCAGTGTCTTCGGGACAGAAGCATTTACACCATACATGGACATGTGATCGCCATTATAGGTTGCCCAGCCAAGAGCCAGCTCGGAAAGGTCTCCGGTTCCCACAAGAACGCCGCCTTCCTTGTTTGCCGTATCCATCAGGATCTGAGTACGCTCACGTGCCTGGCTGTTCTCATACGTCACATCGTGGATCTCCGGATCATGTCCGATATCCCGGAAATGGATATTTACCGCCTCTTTAATATTTACCTCGGTAAGCCTTGCACCAAGGCAGCGGCTTAACTTGCAGGCATTCTGATAGGTTCTGTCTGTGGTTCCAAAGCATGGCATGGTCACACAGTGGATCTGTTCTCTCGGCATTCCCATCCGGTCAAAGGCACGTGCCATTACAAGAAGCGCCAGGGTAGAATCCAGTCCTCCGGAAAGTCCTACCACCGCACTCCTGCTGTGGATATGCTCCATACGTTTCTTAAGTCCCATAGCCTGGATGTTCAGGATCTCCTCGCAGCGCTCATCACGCTCTTCCTTCACAGACGGAACGAAGGGATACTGTGGATATTTTCTGGTAAGTCTTGTTTCCTCCTCTGCTACGGAAAAATCAACTCTTGTATGACTGCAGGTAGAAACTGCCGGATACGTGGACATTCTTCTTCTCTCATCAGCCAGTCTCTGCACATCGATCTCACTGTAAATAATGCCGTTCTCAAAGCGTCTGCTTTCCGCAAGCATGGAACCGTTCTCTGCGATCATATTCTGTCCGCCAAACACGAGATCCTGGGTAGACTCCCCTTCCCCTGCACTGGCATAAATATATCCGCAGATCAGTCGTGCTGACTGCCCGCTTATCAGAGTTCTCCGGTAGGAATCCTTACCTACCATCTCATCACTGGCAGAAAGATTAACGATGATATGCGCACCGTTGACGGCATGACGGATACTTGGCGGCGCAGGGACCCAGAGATCCTCGCAAAGCTCTGCTGCAACGGTGAATTCCGGAAATTCCTTACATTCAAAGATCAGCTCTGTTCCAAAAGGAATTTCATCCCAGAACTCATCCTCCTCATTTTTCTCGCACTTCAGGAAGTCCACAAATTCCACATCTTCTTCCTCTGCACCTGCAAACTGTCTCTGCTCATAAAACTCATTATAATTCGGAATATGAGTCTTCGGCACAAATCCCACGATTCGGCCATGATTCAGAGCTGCTGCCACATTATAGAGCTTGCCTCTGTGACGCAGCGGGAGTCCCACAAAGATCAGGGCGTCCGTCTCCCTTGTCTCCTCTGCAATATGCAGAAGCTCATCCCACGCACTGTCCAGAAGACATCTCTGGAGAAAAAGATCGTGACAGGTATATCCTGTGATACAAAATTCCGGAAATACCATCAGCTTGACATGTTCCTTTTCCATTTCATGAATGGCCTTCAGGATTTCCTCTCCGTTTGCCTTGCAGTCTGCAACGGTAACTCTCGGCGTTGCCGCTGCCACCTTGATAAAACCATGCTTCATTTTTTCTTCCTCCCGAGTTTTATCGCTTGCACTCTCTTATGATCCTCTTAAGATCTTCCACGGTAAAATTATAATTCTTATTGCAGAAATGGCAGTTCATCTCAATGTCCTTGCCTTCCTGGATCATCTCGTTAAGTTCTTTTCTTCCGATGCTGATCAGCGCTTTTTCCACACGCTCTCTGCAGCAGTTGCAATGGAACTGTGTGGGCAGTGTATCATTGATCTCTATGTCAAAGCCTTCCAGTACTTTTTCAAGAAGACTTTCCGGTGTGTGTCCCTGCTCCAGAAGATTGGTAACAGAATCGATCTTTGATACGTTTTCCTCAAGCTTTGCGATCACCTCTTCCTCTGCAAAAGGCATCAGCTGTACAATAAAGCCTCCCGCCTGACGGACTGTATTATCCTTATTCATCAGCACACCCAGTCCTACCGCAGACGGAACCTGCTCGCTGGTTGCAAAATAATAGGTGAGATCTTCTGCGATCTCGCTGGTCTGAAGAGCAACCTGTCCCACATATGGCTCTTTCAGTCCCATATCCTTGATCACATCCATAAAGCCTACGCCGACAGCTCCCGCAACATCCAGCTTGCCTTTGCTGTTTGCCGGGATACATACATCCGGATTCCCCACATAGCCCTTTACATTTCCGTGAGAATCTGCAGTTACTGTGATTCCCTGCAGTGGTCCGCCTGCATGGATCCGAAGTGTAAGGAGATCCTTTTCCCCTTTCATCATAGCTCCCATCATGGCACCGCCGGTAAGGAGACGTCCCAGTGCCGCTGTTGCCACCGGACTGGTGTTATGATTCTTTCTCGCTGTCTCCACCATATCGGTTGTAACAGCCGCAAATGCACGGATCTGGCTGTTTGCCGCTGTTGCTCTTACAATATAATCACTCATATAAAAAATTTCCTCCTTTATTTCTCGTCTGACGGAATTTCCTTTCCATGTTCTCTGGCCACAAAAGTCAGTCTTCCGCTGTCCGGCTTCGGTGCATCCTTGGTGTATGCGTCATAAACCGCCAGCGGGATCAGGCCTGCCTTTTCAAGAAGTTCCCTTACTTTCTCCGGATCATAGGCCTTCTGGTAATGAATTTCCTCGTCTCTCTCATAAAGACCATCTTCTCTCGGAAGAAACAGAGTCAGATCATACACATTGATCCCGGCCTCCTCATCAAATTCATTTTCCCAGATAAAGCTTCCCTCTTCCCGATTCTCTGCAATAGTCGTATTTCCAAGCATTTCCCGGTATTTATACGGGGTGTTCATATCAAATATGAAAATTCCATCCGGATCAAGATAATTGTTCACCAGTTTAAATACAGTAAGCAGATCATCCTCCTCTGTGATGTAATTCATACAGTCACAGACGCTGACGACAGCACGTACTGTTCCATAAAGTTCAAACTCCCGCATATCCTGTTCCAGATAAAGGATCTCATGACCGGATTCTGCACGTTTTTCCATGGCTTCGCCAAGCATTTCCTCAGAGTTATCCACACCGATCATATCATAACCGGACTCAGCCAGAAGCTCTGTCATCACTCCGGTCCCACAGCCAAGTTCCAGCACGATCCCGTCTTCAATTCCGTATTCTTTAAGACTTCCTATAAGATATTCCGCCCATTTTTCATATTCTACATTGTCCATGAAAATGTCATAAACTCTGGCGAAATCACTGTATGCTTCCATAAAAACCTCCAAATATTTTCCGGGCGTTCCATCGCCCGCAGCGTTCACATTATACCATGTCTTCCTGTATAAGTATACGCCTCTGACATAATATGACACAAAAAATCCGGGACCGCAGCCACAAAAGCTGTGATCCCGGAATTCTTATCTAACCGAATCTCCTGCTACTCCAGGCTTTACTGTACAGGCATATAGTATACGTCTGCAGCCTCACCGTGCCAGTAGAAGCTTGTTCCATCCTCTTCATATACATCACAGTCATACTGAGAAGAGAAGGTGAAACGGTTTCCTTCGTTATCCATCCATGCACCGTTTCCGTCCGGAACGATAACACGTGGTTTACCATCGGAGTTTCTGTAAATAGTTCTTGTCTCATCTGTGTTGCCAAGCTGCTCATCTGTAAATCCGCCATTTACGATAGCACCGGAGGAGCTGCTGTCAGTGGATGCAGTTCCATTGGAAGAACCATCAGATGTACTGCTTCCGTCTGTAGATGTTCCGTCAGATGCTGCACTTCCGTCTGTAGATGTGCTTCCGTCGGCAGCTGTAGTTCCATCTGCTGCTCCGTCAGAAGAAGCTGCTGCATTACCATCTGCAGATGCACTTCCGTCAGAGGAAGCTGCTGCATTACCTTTACCGGCAGTCTTGGCTGCGGAACCATTTGCCGCACTCTTCAGAGTGGAATCACCAAGGATTGCAAAGCTGTCGACAGACTCCTGAACCTTTTTCAGAGCATCCTCTTTTTTAACAGATGCCACAAGGCTGTAATACTCACTGTCATTTACAAAGTATTTATTGATAGCATATACATAACCGTCACTCTTGGTCGTATCCTTATATTTCACAGTATAGGAATAAATGTTGATTCCGTCTTTCTGATCTGCCTTGTAATCCTGGATCTCAAAATCGGTTCCATTTACCATGTTCTCTGCCTGTGTCATGGAAACTGCCATATCCTGGGAGTTCGGGATCACTGCAGATTCCAGATCTGCACCGGAGCCGTGAAGGATCAGGATCCTGCCCTGGTCCGGAGACTCGAAGCTTACCATATCTGTCTCATCGGACTTGTTGGCCCAGGTTGCATCCGGAAGCTTGATCGCTACGGATTTATCCTTGGATGTATAGGTTGTATTCTGTGCGTCTGCTGCAACAGTCGGTGTAACCTTCGCTTTTTTCGCCGGTGTCGGAGTAGGAGTAGACTCCACAACCACGCTGTCCTCTTTTCCTCCTCCGAAACTACATGCCGTCATGACACCAGAAAGAGCAACAGTCATAGCTAAAAGTGCAATAAATTTTTTATTCTTCATAGTATCCTCCTCATAATCATCATCAGTCACAAAGTGTGTCCGGAATATTCACTCCTGAACACACTCTTTGCTATAGTTTACGATTTTATTACAGCTTTGTCAATTGATTTCTCCCTGTACTTTATGAATATCCTGTAAGCAGATATCCTGCTCCGTACAGGATTTTTCTAACATTATAATTTTCCCAGATATACCTATCTTATTCTCTTCTTATGCTGATCCTGTATTTCCCGTTTTACGCCTTCATTACGAAAGTTCTGGTTTATTCCCCCCCCAAGTAAGCCTCCTGTTTTAATGACAAATATCTCCCTGGATCTGTCCCCTCTTTTTTTTCTATAATTGTGTCTTTATTCATGTACACTCATGTTGTAAAGTATACCCAACCAAAAATATATGAAAAGAGGACATCCATACATTGATGTTTTCGGGAAAGGATCTATCACTATGGAAAAAGCAGTTCAGACATCTCAGAGAACTGACCAGGAGCTTTCATCTGTTCAGTTTCTCACCATTACAGCCGCATTTGTTGCACTGACTTATATCTTCACCGCATTTATTAATGTTAAGCTTCCGATCGCTGCCAACGGCGGACTGATTCACCTTGGAAATGTGCCGTTATTCATCGGTGCCATTTTATTTGGAAAGAAAACCGGAGCCATTGCCGGTGGGATCGGAATGGGGCTCTTTGACCTTCTCTCCGGCTGGACCCTGTGGACACCATTTACTCTTATTATTGTAGGAATCATGGGCTTCACAGTAGGTAAGCTCACAGAGGATCCCCGGCACCAGAACATGAAATGGTATGTGATCGCCATTGCCGCAGCCTGCGTGATCAAGGTTGTGGGATACTACATTGCAGAGGTTATCATCTATGGAAATCCACTGGCGCCGGTATCTTCCATCCCGGGAAACCTGGTCCAGATCGGTGTTGCAGCTGTCATCGTTCTCGTAGTGATCACACCATTAAACCTTGCAGCAAGAAAAACCGGATTAAAAAAATAGCTGTAACAGCTGCCGTAATTTGCGGAAATAATATAAAGATCAAGAGGTGAGCTTATGTATAAGATCATGACACCGGGACCTACACAGGTCGCAGAAAATGTCCGTCTGGCAAGAAGCATGGAATGCACAAATCCGGATCTGGACGAAGATTTTGTCGAATTTTATAAAGAAACCTGCGAGAAGATCAGCTCTCTTCTCCATACCTCCAACGAAACTCTCATCTTAAGCGGTGAGGGTATCCTTGGACTGGAGGCTGCCATTGCTTCCATGACTGAGCCCAGAGATAAGGTTCTTGTTCTGGACAATGGTATCTACGGAAAAGGCTTTGCCGATTTTGTTTCCATGTACGGAGGCAGACCGGAGCTTTATACCAGAGATTATCAGAACACTCTCGATGTAAAGGAACTGGAAGCCTTCCTTGCGGATAACCATGACTACAAATATGCAACCGTAGTACACGGCGATACTCCAAGTGGCATGCTCAACGATGTATCTGCCATCTGCCCGCTTCTTAAAAAATACGGGATCCTTACCGTTGTAGATTCTGTCTCCGCTTCCTTCGGCGAGCCTCTGAACATTGATGCATGCCAGATTGATATCATGTGCGGCGGATCGCAGAAGGTGGTATCTGCACCTCCGGGACTTACCTTTGTTGTAGTCAGCAGCGATGCAAAGAAGGCAATGACTGAAAGAAAGACACCCATTGCTTCTTTCTACGCAAATCTCACAACCTTTGCACATTATTATGAAGAAAAATGGTTTCCATATACCATGCCGATCAGCGATATCTATGGTCTGCGGGCTGCTATTGACAACATTGCCGATGATCCCGGGATCCTTACACGCCATGCCAAAATCGCCGCAGCCTCCCGAAAGGCCATTACAGGAGCCGGACTTAAGCTGTATCTCCACAGCGGCTATTCCAACACGGTAACTGTTTTTGAAGTCCCGGAAGGCACCACTGCCGCTGCGATCCTGGACGGAGTCAGAAAAGACTATAACATCATGCTGGCAGGCTCCTTCGATGTCCTTGCCGGAAAGGTTATCCGCATCGGTCACATGGGAAATAATGCAGCTTTCTACAATGTACGTGAAGTTTTCCATGCTCTTGACGGAACCCTGCAGAAGCTTGGCGTTCCTCTTACCGGATCCATGGAAGAAATCTTCTGCGAAAATATGAAATAGACAAAAAAACGCTGTAAAAGGAAATTTATCACTGCTGTTTCTCCATTTTGCCGGTATAGCCGGTAAGATGAAGAGACAGCTCACATTTCCATTTACAGCGTTTTGTAATGTTATTTATTCTGTTATTTCATACATATACAATTCATGCAGCGCCCTGGTTGCCGCAATATATCTGGCTCTCTGCACGATCGGACTTCTGTCAGTCCCCGGAAATACAGAAAATACCTGATCAAATTCCAGTCCCTTTGCCATATAAAACGTGGTAACAGTAAGACCTTTTTTGAAATTTGTGCTGTCCCTGTGAAGCAGTGACAGCCTTTCCTTTGTGTCAAAGCCCTCTGCTTCCAGTTTTTTCTGAAGAATATAATATGCCTCTCTCGCTTCATCTGCAGTTCTGGTGATCACCGCTGCTGTCTCGTAAGAAAGCTCCTCCCCGGTCTCAGTCCCATCTGTCTCCGAAGCCGCATTTTCCGGCATGTCTTCGTCGGCTTCCGCCACTGTCTGCTTCTCCAGTCTCAGTTCCTTTACCACACGCTCCAGTGCCTCGGTAAGCCCCGTAAATTCTTTCTCTTCCACCGGTTTTCCATGGCGTTCAAAAAGCTCCACCTCTGTGATCCCCGCAAGCTTATTCGCATAGGAAGCAATCTCAATGGTATTACGGTAGCTCTTATTCATCACGATCCTTCTGATATCCTTGCCAAAGATCTTCGGAAGGAATGTAAGCACATCCTGTTGGTCCCCATCCATGGTCTGCTCCCTATCTCCCAGGATCGTCATTTTGCATTTAAAAAGCCTCTGGATGATGAGATACTGGATCATGGAATAATCCTGCATCTCATCCACGATCAGATGGCGGACACCGCTGTCTTCCTGCTGGGTCTCCAGACGGTATTTCAGATACAGAACCGGATACACATCCTCATAACGAAGCTTTCTTTTTTCGTACTGTACCTGTGGAAGCGCCGGAAATCCCTCCTGCCTCAGGAAACGATTGTATAACACATAAAGATCTCTTGTCTCATACATCCGGTAAAAACGACTCTTCACAGCATCCCTTTCTTCCTCCGGAAGGTCAAAACCCTTCAGCGTTTCCACCTCATCAATGAAATACTCTGCCACTGCATCCATTCTGGAAAGTAGCGGGATATCCATAAATTTAAAATAAAACAGTTCAATAATTTCCTGTTCTTTTTTTACTACGCCACGATGTTCTATATCCCGGAAATTCATAAGACTGTCTTCCAGTTCTGCCAGATACCCTTCCATACGGTCCAGAAAATCCCGGGACTGTTTTTCCTTCAGAAGCTCCTCATCACATAAGCCTGAGATCTGCCGCTCGATCAGATCATAACGATCCTCGCAGTCAGACACTGTATTTTTCAGTCTCTTATAGGCAAAAAGATCAAAGCTCATCTCCCGGATGTTCTCCTCACCAAGCTCCGGCAGGATATGGGAAATATAATCCGAAAATACTCCGTTGGGCGAAAGTACCAGCACAGAAGAGGATTTCAGATTCTTTCTGTCATGATAAAGGAGATATGCGATCCTGTGCAGGGCAATGGAAGTCTTTCCGCTTCCTGCAGCCCCCTGGATCACCATGATCCTGTCCGAGGTGTTTCGGATAATGGCATTCTGCTCCTTCTGAATGGTTCGGATAATGTTTTTCAGCTGTACATCTCCGTTGCTTCCAAGCTCTGCCTTCAGGATCTCATCATCAATTTTCACATCGCTCTCGAACTCGTAGATCATTTTTCCGCCACGGATCTTATACTGCCACTTTGCCGCAATATCTCCATGGATCTCACCCAGCGGGGCCTGATAGGAGGCCGGTCCTTTGTCAAAATCATAGAACAATCCGGACACCGGTGCCCTCCAGTCATAGATCAGAGGCAGACCACCGTTTTCCTCCGCAAGGTTTGCGATACCTATATAAAAGATCTCCGGCTCATCATCACCTTCATAGCAGAAATCCACTCTGCCAAAAAATGGTGAATCCATCATCTTACGGAATCTGCGGCGCAGCTCGATCTTTTCATTGCTGGCATTGATCTCATGGAGAAGTGCCTGCTGGTTATCGAAATTTTCGTAGCCATACTGGTCCATCTCTGTGTAGTTTTCCCAGTAATACTCGTGCATTCCTTCGATTTCTTTCTGACCAGCCTCTATGGAATCATCCAGCTGTGTGATCCGGTGCCGCAGAGTTCCTGTTACATGTGCAAGATATTCCCGTCCGTTTTTTACTGCTGCCATACGCCTTAATCCACCACTACCGCTGTTCCGCTTGCTGTAACCATCAGCATGCCATTATCTGCGCCAAGTACCTCATAATCAATGTCCACGCCAATCACTGCATTGGCGCCCATTGCTCCTGCCCGCTGTTCCAGTTCTTTCAGTGCCTCTTCCCTGGCCTTCTGAAGTTCTTCCTCATAACAGGCACTTCTGCCGCCAAAGAAATTCCGAAGACCCGCGCCAAGATCTTTCATAAAATTTACTCCTGAGATCACCTCTCCAAATACGATTCCTTTATATTCACGGATTGCTCTTCCCTCTACCGATGGTGTTGTCGTTATGATCATGGTAAAATCCTCCCGTTTCTGTCATTTTTCATGGACACTCCAGGATTATTTCCGAAAACATGCTCCGGAGTGTTTATTACAGAATTATACCCGAAAGCGGAACAGATGTATAGAGTAAAAAAGCGAAGCGGACATTCGAAATCCGCTTCGCACCTTTTAAATAATAACGATTGATCTCAGTCTCACGCCTGAGCCTCTTTTTTCTCGAACTGACTGTTATACAGATCCGCATAGAAGCCCTTCCGTGCCAGGAGCTCTTCATGATTTCCCTGCTCAATGATATCTCCGTCCTTCATGACAAGAATCAGATCTGCATCCTTAATGGTAGAAAGTCTGTGGGCGATAACAAAGCTGGTTCTGCCCTTCATCAGGTTATCCATAGCCTTCTGGATCTGCATTTCTGTTCTTGTATCAACGGAAGATGTGGCCTCATCCAGGATCAGGATCTTATTGTCTGCCAAGATCGCTCTTGCAATGGTAAGCAACTGCTTCTGCCCCTGAGAAACATTACTGGTCTCCTCATCCAGGACCATCTGATAGCCGCCGGGCTGCTGCATGATAAAGTTATGGATATGGGCCGCTTTTGCTGCTGCGATCACCTCTTCATCCGTTGCGTCCAGTCTTCCATAGCGGATATTTTCCATAATGGTTCCGGAAAACAGCCAGGTGTCCTGCAGCACCATTCCGAACATCTCACGGAGATTGCTGCGGTTGAAGTTCCGGATATCATGTCCGTCAACCTTGATGCTTCCGCCATTTACATCATAAAAACGCATCAGCAGCTTTACGATCGTCGTTTTTCCTGCACCTGTAGGTCCTACAATGGCGATCTTCTGACCGTCATGCACATCTGCGGAAAAATCATTTACAATGATCTTATCCGGATTATAACCGAATCTCACATGCTCAAACTGTACATTTCCTTCCAGTCCCTCAATGGAATCCGGGTTCTCCGGCTGAAGCTCCTCCTCCGGCTCCTCAAGAAACTCAAATACCCGCTCAGAAGCTGCCGCCGAAGACTGCAGAAGGTTTGTAACCTGGGCGATCTGCTGGATCGGCTGTGTAAAGTTACGAATATACTGGAAGAAGGACTGGATATCTCCAACCTCGATAGTTCCTTTGATGGCAAAAAGCCCTCCGAGAAGTGCCACCATCACATATCCCAGATTTCCCACAAACTGCATGATCGGCATCATCATCCCGGAAAAGAACTGTGACTTCCATGCAGACTCATAAAGCTTCTGGTTGTCATGCTCAAATTCCTTCAGCGCATCCTGCTCTTTGTTGAATACTCTTACCACATCATGGCCGCCGAAATTTTCCTCAACCTGACCATTTACTTTTCCCAGGTACTCCTGCTGTGCCTGGAAATATTTCTGGGAGTGTTTCATTACTTTATTAATGATAAGCATGGAAACCGGCAGGATCAGCACTGCTGCCAGTGTCATCCACACGTTGATGGAAAGCATCATGATAAATACACCGATCAGTGTTGTTACGGATGTGATCAGCTGTGTCATGCTCTGGTTGATGCTCATCTGCAGGGTATCCACATCATTTGTTACCCTGGAAAGGATCTCACCGTTTGTTCTGCTCTCGAAATAATTCATTGGCAGACGGTTGATCTTCTTTGAAATATCCTTTCGGAGATTGTATGTAACATCATTGGAGATCCCCGTCATGACAAATCCCTGGATCAGGGAAAAGCATGCACTTGCCACATACAGTCCCAAAGTCCACAGAAGGATCATTCCGATCTTACTGAAATCAATACCGCCTGTACCGTTTACCTTGGCAACCAGACCATTGAACAGCTCTGTGGTAGCTTTTCCAAGGATCTTCGGGCCTGCAATATTAAACGCTGTACCTGCCACTGCAAAGATAAACATCAGGATAAAACGGAATTTATATCTGCCCATATAGCCAAAGAGCTTTTTCATGGAGCCTTTGAAGTCCTTGGCCTTCTCTGTTGGCTGCATTCCGTGTCCGCCCATCGGGCCTCTTCTTCTCTGCTGACTCATGCCAATTCCTCCTCTGATAACTGACTCATGGCAATCTGGCGATATACCTCGCAGGACTTCATCAGCTCCTTATGGCTTCCGATCCCTGCCATATGTCCATCGTCCAGTACAAGGATCTTATCTGCATTTAAGATCGTACTGATACGCTGTGCCACGATAATGGTTGTTGCTTCTTTTGTATGTTCTTTCAGCGCTTTTCGAAGTGTGCTGTCTGTTTTGAAATCCAGTGCGGAAAAGCTGTCATCAAAGATAAAGATCTCCGGATCTTTTGCGATAGCTCTGGCAATGGAAAGCCTCTGCTTCTGTCCACCGGAAACATTGCTTCCTCCCTGTGCGATCGGAGTCTTATATCGCTCCGGCTTGGTGTCGATAAACTCCGTAGCCTGTGCAACCCCTGCTGCTTTTTTCACTGCATCCTCCGAAATCTCTGTCTTTCCGTAACGGATATTGGAATCAATGGTTCCTGAGAAAAGTATACCCTTCTGCGGAACGTAACCGATCCTATCACGGACATCCTTCTGTGTCATTTTCCGGACATCCACGCCATCCACTTTCACAGATCCTTCTGTTGCATCATAGAAACGCGGGATCAGATTGATCAGTGTACTCTTACCGCTTCCTGTACTTCCGATGATCGCTACTGTCTCACCTTTTTCTGCCTTGAAGGAAATATCTGTGATAACATTCTCTCCTGCCTCCGGATATGCGAAGCTTACATGATCAAATTCTACAGTCCCCTTCACATCCTGGGAAGGCTGTACCGGATCCTCCGGATCCTGGACACTGACTTCTGTCTCAAGCACCTCGTTGATACGGCGTGCAGATACATTTGCTCTCGGCAGCATGATAGACATTGCTGTGATCATCAAAAATGACATGATGATCTGCATTGCATACTGGATAAATGCCATAACATCACCAACCTGCATGCTTCCGCTGTCTACCGCATAAGAACCGCTGTAGATGGTCAGTACGGAAACTGCGTTCATGATCAGCATCATCACCGGCATCATAAATGTCATACAACGGTTTACAAAGAGGTTTGTCTTCATCAGAGTGATATTTGCATCCTCAAAACGCTCCTCCTCATGTTTTTCACGGCTGAATGCACGGATAACCGGAATACCGGTAAGGATTTCTCTTGTTACCAGGTTCAGCTTATCTACCATGGTCTGCAGGGCTGTAAATTTCGGCATTGCAATCCTGAACAGCATTGCCATAAATGCCATGATCAGTACAATGGCCACCCCAAGGATCCATGTCATGGAGGAATCTCTCTGAAGCACGCGGATCACACCACCGATTCCAAGGATTGGCGCGTAAAGCACGATACGGAACATCATAGCCATTACCTGCTGGATCTGCTGGATATCGTTCGTGCATCGTGTGATCAGGGATGCTGTTGAAAACTTATGGTACTCTCTGCTGGAAAAACCTATGACTTTGTTATAAACCAGTCCACGGAGATCATGTCCCATAGATGCAGCAACTCTGGATGAAAGAAATACCACACATACTGCAGCCATCATGGTGACCAGTGCCATCAGCACCATGCGGATACCTGTTGCTTTCATGTAATCCATCTGTATGGCATCCACATCTTCACCCATGGCTTCATATTCTGCACGAACATAGGAAACACCTGCCTGTGTGATGATGGATTCCTGCATCTTGTCGATCTTTTCTCCGACCTGGTCCTTCATAGCAGCCAGAGCCTCTGCAGGCATCTGAGAAAGAGCCGCCAGTGGATCCGTCCCTTCCGGGATTCCCATTTTTGCAAGAGCTGCCTTTGATTCTTCGCTGTCGGACGTCAGAGTAGAAACGATCACCATCGGTTTGCCGAAGATATCGTTGAGTTCTTCTCTGTCTTCTTTGGAGATTTTATCCTTTAATACCAGATCATCTCCCTCTTCCTCATAAAATCCATCCACAGTTTTCGCATCATCCTCTTCCATAAACAACTTCAGACTGTCCATGGACGTCTTTCTGATCTTCTCAGGAACACTGTCTTCAATACCGTTCTGCTGAATTCCCACATTAATGATATTTGATGTGTAATTCGGCAGAGACAGATCACAGTATGCCTGAAGAAAAAGAAGCGCAATGATGAGTACGATGTAACCTGCAGATCGTTTCAGATATTTCATCAGTTTAATCACGTTTCTGTTCCTTCCTTTCTGTCATTTCATCCGGATGAAGCTTTTCTATGGCTTCCTCCGGCTGGATCTTTTCGATATTTACAAGGATCTGCTCCAGAAATCTCCGAAGCAGGCACTGTTCCGCCTCACTGAAGCCTTCCATCATCACGGCCTCATTTTTATGGATCCGTTCCAGTGCTTTTGCCTTGATTTCCTTTCCCTTTTCTGTCATGTAGATCCTGGTCACACGCTGGTCCTTTTCATCCGGTTTCTTATAAAGAAAGCCTGCTTTCTCCAGTCTCTGTATCGATACATTTACCGTAGGCGGCTTGATATGCAGGATCTTTGCAATTTCCCGCTGACTCAGGCCATCCCTTCCGGACACAAGCCCCAGAACCGGGATCTGTCCCGGATAAATCCCAAGCTCCTGCATCTGACCAAAGCATTTCGTCATAAAATGACGGTCTACCTTCATAAACCAGAGATAAAAAAACCTGCTCTGCCTTTCTTTCTCATCTTCCTCCTTACAAAACACGCTGTCACTCCTCTCTCATCCGATCAGACACCTGCTCTTTGTTAATGATATACGAAGCAGTGATCTTCTTTTTTAATAGTCGGCTAACTATATATAATATACATCTGCACAAAAAATGCAATTGATTTTTGTGAATTTTACACTTTTTTTAAGATTTACAGCTTCTTTAATTTCCACCTAAAATCTATTAATTAATTTGTTAAACTAATTTATTTTCTGCTGTTTTTCCTATTTTTCCACAAAAAAATACCCGCTTCGTTTTTTTATTCGAAACGGGTACTTCTTTCTGTTCCTGATTTTCTTATACAAACTGATTCACAGCCGGATCATAAGCATAATCGATCATGTCAAGCTTATCCTCCAGTTCTTTCCTGTCAAGTCCTCTGTCCTCGCAGAAAGCATTCAGGGAACTGTAAAAATCCCTCAGCTGCGTGTTCACATAGCTTAAAAGCATTACCGGGTCCTTTGGTATCATAATCTGTTTCCATCCTTTTATCTGATATTTATCCAATATCCCAGATGCTGCTGTATAGCTGTCTGATCTGAAATATCAGATTTACTATCTTACCAATTTTATTTTTGTCAAGAGCCAGTAAAAAAATTTTTCAGGATTTTTTATTTCTTCAGTATCTGATAAAAATATTCCATTCCTTGTCCCAAAAAAGAACTGCCTGGTTCCGATTTTCATCCTGAAATGGATTTCTATCAGAACCGACAGTTCTTTTCCTTGTCAATCTATCATAACTTTATGGAGTTATTTTTACTTCGTGCTGACGGTAAACGCTCCATCCTTCACATCCAGCACAATGGTATCTCCGGCATGCACATCACCGGAAAGGATCTTCTTGGCCGTCAGTGTCTCCACATAATTCTGGAGATAACGCTTCAGAGGACGTGCGCCGTAAACCGGATCATAACCGTTATCCACTACCATCTGTTTGGCAGCATCTGTAAGCTCCAGAGAAAGCTCCTGGTCAGCCAGACGGTCGCTGAGCTCTTTGACCATAAGATCTACGATCTTACCTACATTATCCTTGGTCAGCGGCTTGAACATGATGATCTCATCCAGACGGTTCAGAAATTCCGGACGGAAATGACCACGAAGATCATTCATAACCTGTTCCTGTGCCTCCGGTTTGATATCTCCCTTCTCGTCGATACCGTCAAGAAGGTACGGAGAACCAATGTTGGAAGTCATGATCAGGATCGTATTCTTAAAATCAACCGTACGTCCCTGTGAATCCGTGATACGTCCATCGTCCAGTACCTGCAGAAGTACATTGAATACATCCGGGTGAGCCTTCTCGATCTCATCAAAAAGAACAACACTGTACGGTTTTCTTCGAACGGCCTCTGTCAGCTGTCCGCCTTCCTCATATCCGACATATCCTGGAGGCGCTCCAATCAGACGGGACACGGAATATTTCTCCATGTATTCACTCATATCGATACGGACCATATTCTGCTCATCGTCAAACAGTGTGGCAGCCAGAGTCTTGGCAAGCTCTGTTTTACCAACACCGGTTGGTCCGAGGAACAGGAAGGAACCAATCGGCTTTGTGGGATCCTTGATTCCGGCTTTGGAACGAAGGATCGCATCTGTTACAAGACGAACACCCTCATCCTGTCCTACTACACGTTTGTGCAGCTCATCCTCAAGGCCCAGCAGCTTGGTTCTCTCACCTTCTGTCAGCTTGGTTACCGGAATACCGGTCCATCTGGAAATGATACGAGCAATCTCATCATCTGTGACAGCCTCATGTACCAGGCTTCTGTCACTCTCCTTAACCTGCTTCTCCTCAACTTCCAGCTGCTGCTGAAGCTTCGGCAGCTCGCCGTACTGCAGCTCTGCTGCTTTCTCCAGATCGTAATTCTGTTTTGCTTTCTGGATCTGTTTATTGATATCCTCGATCTGCTCACGCAATTTCTGAAGCTTCTCTACGGAATGCTTCTCATTATCCCACTGAGCTTTCTGGGTATTAAAAGTATCTCTCAGCTCTGCAAGTTCTTTCTGCAGATCAGCCAGACGCTCTTTACTTAAGTTGTCAGTTTCTTTTTTCAGGGCAGACTCTTCAATCTCCAGCTGCATGATCTTACGTCTCTGCTCATCCAGCTCTGTAGGCATGGAATCCAGCTCCGTCTTGATCAGCGCACAGGCCTCATCAACAAGGTCGATTGCCTTATCCGGGAGAAAACGGTCTGTAATGTATCTGTGTGAAAGTGTGGCAGCTGCAACCAATGCACTGTCTGTGATCTTAACACCGTGGAATACCTCATATCTTTCCTTCAGGCCACGGAGAATGGAAATGGTATCTTCCACTGTCGGCTCATTTACCATAACCGGCTGGAAACGACGGGCAAGTGCAGCATCCTTCTCAATGTACTGTCGGTACTCATCCAGAGTTGTTGCTCCGATACAGTGCAGCTCACCTCTGGCAAGCATAGGCTTCAGCATGTTTCCTGCGTCCATGGCGCCGTCTGTCTTACCTGCACCCACGATCAGATGAAGTTCATCGATAAACAGAATGATCTGTCCTTCGCTCTTCTTCACTTCCTCAAGTACCGCTTTCAGACGTTCCTCAAACTCACCACGATACTTGGCACCTGCAACCAGCGCACCCATATCCAGGGCAAAAATCTTCTTATTCTTAAGACCTTCCGGTACATCTCCTGCCACAATACGCTGTGCCAGTCCCTCAATGGCTGCTGTTTTACCAACGCCAGGCTCACCGATGAGAACCGGGTTGTTCTTGGTCTTACGGGAAAGGATACGGATAATATTACGGATTTCCATATCACGGCCGATCACCGGATCAAGCTTCTGATTCTTCGCCTTCTCCACAAGATCCTCACCATATTTATTCAGAGTATCATAGGTTGCCTCCGGGTTGTCACTGACAACTCTCTGATTTCCTCTGACTGTAGATAATGCCTGAAGAAAACGCTCTCTGGTGATTCCAAACTCATTGAATATTTTCTTCATGCTCGGGCTTGGATTCTTCAGCATAGAAAGAAAGAGATGTTCAACCGATACATACTCATCTCCCATAGCCTTCGCTTCATCCTCTGCACTGACCAGAGCCTTGTTCAGATACTGGCCAAAGTGAAGCTGTCCACCGGAAACCTTAACTTTGGCATCCAATGCTTTCTTTACTGTGTCAATAAAATATTCCTTCTGGATTTCCATCTTCTCGATCAGCTTGAGGATCAGGCTGTCCTCCTGTGTCAGCAAGGCATACAGAAGTGTTCCTCTTCGATCTCCTGATTGCCATATTCATAAGCAATCTTTTCAAGATCCTGGACAGCCTGTACGGATTTCTGTGTAAATTTACTGATATTCATAGGCTTTCCTCCTATTCTATGAAAAGCATTTCCAATATTCGCATACTGGAAATGCTGTGCGTTTTTTCTTGTTCTAGGAGAACTATAACACCGTTTGTTAGCACTGTCAAGAGGTGAGTGCTAATATTTTGAGAGTTTTTTTTGCAAACCTTGATTTTACGAGGTTTGCAACACGTTTTTCTTCCTTATAATCATCACTTTTTCTTGATTTGACACCATTTTGACACCAAGTTTTTTTTAGTTTTTGGTGTCAACTAATTGCTACGCTTTCCAGCCTTGTGATTTCACTCTCAATTCTGGACATCTCACTTACATGGTTATATACGTCCATTGTTACATCTATGTGGGCGTGTCCCATAATATATTGAAGAACTTTTATGTCTATCCTCTTTTCTGCCATTCTGGTACAAGCCGTATATCGCATAATGTGAGCGGATACCGTTGGTAACAATTCAGCATTTCTATGTTCAGTCTTTGCAATTTGAACTTCTTTTTTGTTATATGCGTCTACAATATTATATAAGATATTGTTTATTGCACTAGGCATGAGCGGTCTGCCGGACTTTGCCATGAAAATGAATCCTTTATAACCGTCTATCTCAACATCTTTTCCTTTTTGAAGCATAAAGTTTAATTTCTTTTGTTCTTCAAATGCTCTTTGTACATCTGAT